>Ga0325410_1006051_pt1 | contig 13302 bp, 8 predicted proteins | sample PopdelMetagenome_16_FD_206182 | JGI IMG/M metagenome (GOLD analysis project Ga0325410, IMG submission 206182) | Populus deltoides microbial communities from Bellville, Georgia, United States - Xylem-PdIQD-R3 | ecosystem: Host-associated > Plants > Phyllosphere > Stem > Wood/Secondary xylem... | reverse complement strand
AGGGACCCAATTGATACATTTCAAAACATCAGAGACCAAACTACAATTTGTCATTTTCCATGCCAAATGACGTCGTTTTGGATCCTACTGTTCATCATCTGTTTGCCAAAGACCGGTTCAACAGGGAAAAATTCAGCAGATCATGGCCACTATACCCACGATGCGGTCATAATCTCTCGCTTCCACCGCTTCCACGATGCCCACCATTTGTGGAGGTAGGGACACCAGACCTTCTCTGGCTTTATAAAAGCCAGAGAAAGGCCTGGAAAAAGGGAGGGGAGATTGGAAAAAGAAAGACCCGAAACCAGAGGCAAAAAAGAGCAAAACCGAGGAATTGAACCGAAAATCATTGGAGGAACAGAGAAGGAAAACCCAGCACACAGAGGAAGAAAAGCAGGGGGGCGACAAGCTGAATAAAAAACATAACCAGAGGAGAAAAACATGGACATAAACAGAGGAGAGAGGACGAACTGAGGGGGACCGCACAGGGAACAAAACAGGAAAAACAGACGAAAAAGGAAGAACACAGACAAGCGAAAACTGGGAGGCCGAAAACACGAAAAAAACGGTGGACAGAGGAGGAGAACCCATGAAGAACTGAGGACGAATTGGGGAAAAAAACCAGAAAAGCAGGGGGGAAGAAAGCAACCAGTAGAGAGAGAGAGGGACAAAGGAAAATCAGAGGACGCAAACAGAGGAAAGTAGAAGAAGGAACAGAGGAGAGGAAGCAAGGTTGACCAGCCAGAGCTTCGCCGTCGTCTCCATCGCCTCCAGCAGACCAGGTAAGAGTTTCTTCTTCTCGCATCATTTCGTTTAAGTATCATTTACACTGTGCAAGTGAATTTTAATTCACTTGCACAGTGTAGCAACACGCGTGCGTTAGCGCACGCGTGTTGCTTAGCCCAGCCGAGCCACTAGCTTGGGCCAGTGGCCGGGCTGGGCCGGCTGGGTCTAGCCCAGCCCATGTGGGCTGAGCTGGGCCCAGCCCAAAAATAAATAAATAAATAAAAAATAAATAAAATAGAAAGTGTAGAAATAAAAATTTTGCATGTCTTAGAAAAAATATATTTTTGTCAATTTATTCACTGATATCAGGATCAGGAATAGGAAGAAATATATAGTGATTTTTTTTTATAGCTACGAATTTTTACCAACGCCAGAATTGGAATTATTCGTGGTGGAATTTTTACCAACGCCAGAGTTGGAATTATTCGAGATCGAATATTCACTGGCGTCAGAGCCAGGAATATTATAAACAAATCATCATAGCATAAGCGAATAAATGTTTAGCAATTTAAGACAAAACCAGCAATGCAGTCTGCCTTAGGCAGAACGTTTAAGAGGTGATAATATCTTCCCTTTTACGTAACCAGTCTCGTACCATAGAATCTCTGTTGACCAGTTAGGGTTCCTAGTGACCATAATACTAGGTGGCGACTCCTTAAACAAGATATTTTTCCTAAAAAAACAAGATGCCAGAAATCTATTCTTTTTCCGCAATATATTTGATTTTTTTTTAAGACTGCCACGATGTCGGGTGCGATACCCTTTGTATTTGCTAATTATGCAATGTGTTTTTCTAAAATATTTCTTAATTAAAATGATGGTTTTTATATTTTTTTCATTAATACATTAAAATTATTAAAAAATTTAATGTAGTTTTTTTAAATAAAAAATAATTAAAAAATATATATATAAAATGCATTGGGATAAAAATTATTTTTTAATTTTTTAAAAACTAAAAAATTTGAGAAAAACTAAAATTTCCATTTCGAATGATTGATGAAACTCCGTATTTCATCAATAAGATAAATATCAATGGGATGTAAATTGTAAAATGCAGGCGAGTGATGGCAAAGGCAGCGCCCTCTAGGTGGAAAAGTTTAAAAAATAATATTTATTAAGTGTTACCGTACATGTTTGGGAGCACAGTAATTATTTTTTAAAATATTTTTTATTTTTTAAAAATTATTTTTGATATCAATAAATCAAAACTATTTAAAAATATTAATTTAAAATAAATAAATAAATATTTTTAAAACCAAAAAAAATATTAATTTAATGTTATCTTTCTTCTTCGGCCAACTGTGCCTTATTCTTTGAATCTGAAAGTGTCTTATAAAGAAGATAAGCTCACTTCCATGTCTTGCAGTTGAACCCACCGATCAATATAAACCCTCGTGTTGAAATCCTATTTTGCACCTCTAAACTTGTAAAAACATCTCTTCCTTTTCCTCTAGTAAATACTAAAAGGAAGACAACTACTACAAGCACAAAAAAAAAAAATCACTTTTAAATACAATTCTACTACAAACACAATATTTTAATTTGTTGTGTATTTAATTAACACTCTGAATGTTGTTTTAAAAAATTAAATTTTAAAAAATCACTTTTAAATACAATTCTAAAAGAAATAAATCTTAAACAACAACGTAGTCAGCTCTTGTCCTGACTTTTTCATCTAGTGGGTATCTAACAAATATGCAATTCTATTTGATTTTTTTTTTATCAATTTAACAAGAAAAAAACTTAAAAAACCAAATTCTTATTTATTAAATATGATATGATAAGATATTGTTTAAACTTTAAATTTATAAAATTATAATTTTTTTCATCAAGACAAATTTTTCCATTAATTTTTCTTATAATAATTGTTTACAGAGATGTCCACCAAATTAACTTGTGAAACAAGACATTTAGTTAGATGTTACGATGATAACTTGCAGTGATTCTAAACGTGCCTTCCCTCGTTTGACAATGCCACGTTTGATAAGAACTTAGTGTTGCTGACACAAAATGGATCAATGAGCTTTTTGGTTTGGATTGGTTTATTTTCCTCATGCATTGGGCTTGGTTGGGCCTTTTTTTTCCTTTCTCATCTCTCTCTCTCTTCCTCTTTTTTTTATTTCTCTCCTCGCTCCTCCCAGTTAGGCTTCCTTCGACATTTGAGAAATTAAACCACACTAAAGATAAAACTCTCTTATATGCCCTAGTATTTCAATTTTGTTTTCTTTTAAGAGCTTTGAAGATAATATTGGAGTTTTTATTGTGATTTTCTGTGCATTAATTAGTAAATTTCTTCACCAAAGATGCTGGAAAGATGGCACAAGATCTCAAGAATTGCATTTTTCATGGCTAATATTGGAGTTTTATTGTGATTTTCTGTGCATTAATTAGTAAATTTCTTCACCAAAGATGCTGGAAAGATGACACAAGATCTCAAGAATTGCATTTGTCATGGCGCCGAATCATTTGGAAAGTTTGGATTTTTTAAAGAACCACAGCTGTAGTTACATTCATAAAAAATTATCTGTTGAAATAGTGTTTTGCGTTTTCTTTCTTTTTTTCTTTTTATTAATTCACCTTTGACAACCCAATCCTTTTTTATTTAGTTTCTTATTTTATTTTATTTTTAATTATTAGATTGTTTTTGGAACTATATCTTATATTATTATTATTATTTTTAGATCTCATTTGCTTATAATTACTTGAGTTTTACGCGGAATCAAACTCAAAAGAGTATGGTCAGGTATAATAACTACACTATGTTTAGGATGCTTAGTCTGAAAGACACTAAATCTCTATCTGGTCTCAATGTTTTGGGCCTTGACTTCTCGCTAAGTTTCTCTGTCGTCTCAGCCCCTGTGATTGTGGGCCTTCAAGAGGAGGAAACCTTTTTAGTACAAAGTATGTCTAATCCATCACTTGGCAATTTCGATTGCAATTAGGGTTTGAAGTGAAACTGTAACCATAATTTGTTAAAGAACATACAAATGACTTTAAAGAACTCGAGTTTTCTTGCATTTTACTTGGGCAATAATATTTCTTAATTTCTTGAGATGGAAAATTGACAACAGTCTATCTTCAGTAATTTTATTAAAAAAAGAACCGAAAAAAAAGTTGTTGAAGACCACGGCTGCATCCACAATCTCGATTTGGGGTGGCAGTGCAGTCCTCCAACAGCTTCAGTTTCCCTGCGAAAGGGAGGTAATGTTATTCGTTGATAGTTTTGTAACCCACCATGGAATTGTGGAAATCAAAGTGGCAAATGGATTGGTTAAAAACAGAAAACATAAACCAAAGTATTCATTTAAAACCAACAGAACGGAAATTCTGCTGTTAATCTCGAGCAAGCCAACCATGTGATCACCACGGTACCATAATCACCTCATGTATCTGTGAACCTTATCCAAGAAAAAAAAGGAAAGAAGAAAGATAGGATGCAATGGTTTCAATGTCAATACAATGCAAAGAAAACGAAAAACAAAAATAAAGGGAAGAACATAGTGGACAAATCAATGGACCGGACACATAGCAGAATTTAATCTTGGCTGTGAGATACTGAATAAAGCATTTAGTGTTTGATTGTACAATCTGTCAATATGAATCTCAGAAAGAAAAGGAACGGATGCCCCGGTGCAACAGCAGCCACGGATCTTGTTTGCTATCTTTTCTGTTGGAAAAAAAAAACCTCAGAATTGCCTGAAGGCATGGTCTGCTATTTCTGTCCAGAATAGTCCATGCCATAATCAGCAAGTATGCGATATCAGTCAAGTAAACTCTTGGCTCTTGAAAATCCTAAATTCAACAAAAAAAAACATAGAATTCTCACTCAAAAGCCCAAAATTCACTCTGTTCACTCCACACCTGCCAGGGGAAAAAAGAACACAGGGAACTTAATTATAAGGCAATCACGATGACAGCTTAACCAAATAAAAAAGATTGAAACTTTGAAACTTAATGACAGAACCATCGATGTTGTTAGAAAATAAACGTGTTAGAGGTCAAAGTTTTGCTCGCTGCTATCAATTATGATGCCATGTTGGAATCGATTTTCATGGCAAACTTTAGCAGATAAAGTAATAATTTAGGGAGATTAAGCATACACAGCAAACCATATATAGATCTTGATAGAACTCACAGCTCCCTGTTCACCTCCTTTTCCCACTGGAAATAAAACTGATCGAGCTAAGAATCCAAAACAGCACAGCTAAAGGAGCATACCATAAGAACATGACCAAACTCCGGGGAAGAGAAAAAAACACGGCACCATGATGATAGAACAGCCAGTCACCCTAACCTGTGGAGATATTGATATCTTGAAGCAATGATTAGAAGTATTAAGGCCACTCTCGATAGAATGAATTTCTGCCATTGCATATCATTGGTTTGTTTACTTTGAAACAATCAAAAAGAAAGAAAGGGAGCACCTCTAAACTCATCATCCATAAGCATGGCTTCCAATGCTTCGATTCCCATGTCCTGCTCCTTTCCATAGTCTGCCAATTCATTTCATTCAACCAATCAGTTATTAAAACATAGAAATTAGCATAACCCATCACTGCAACACTCCCCCACTGGGTAGGAACTATCAACCAACCAATATAGGTAATGATAAACAATTAATTCAAAGATCCATTTAAGAAAATCAAAGAAAATTACCAGTCAAGGTCGATAATTTTAATCTCCTTCCGTCTCTCCCTTCCTCCAGGTCGCGGTTGCTATTTTTTTTCTTTGTAATAGAAGATTAATGCCTCTGTACTCAACAAAGCCAGAACCCACGGACCGCCACCGCAACCCATCTCCCCTTGCAATTCTCATCTCCCCCTAAAAAAAAAACCCAACTGCCCAGCGCAATTCCGCCATGGCACGCCCAACACCAACATAGCCATTGAGCCAGTTACCAACATAACCACCAAACCACGGCATAGCCGTTAACGACGAAACGATCCAGCTGCCAGGATCGGGAAAAAAAAGAACACGAAATGGGACAACTCCGACAGACTCAAGCGATTACAGAAGCCAACGCAACCTTCCAGGTCCACGCCGCTAGTAACTCCACCAACGGTGAAAGTCGCGCGAAAACAAAAGGGAAAGCAACGGAAGGCTAAAAGACTGGATCCCTCGTTGGATGGCAACGAGAAAAACAGCCGAGAAAAACTGCCCTCATAAACACGCAGAGGAGATGGAGTTGGCACCGATCCCACACTTAACGCACTGAAACCCACGGACCACCACCGCAGCCCATCTCCCCTAGCAATTCTCACCTCTCTCTCTCGAGAAAAAAAAAAAACACAACCAATGAACCAGTTACCAATAAAACCACAAACCACGGCATAGCCGTCAACAACGAATCGATCCAGCTGCCAGGAGCCTAAAAAAAAAAGAACTGGAAAAGCGAAAACTCCGACAGACTCAAGCTATCACGACAGCCAACGCAACCGTCCAGGACAACGCCGCTAGTAACTCCACCAGCGGCGGAAGTTGAGCGAAAAAAAGAAGCAGCGACTGCAACCGAAGGCTCCCTCGTTGGATGGCGGCGAGAAAAACCGCCCTGATCAACGCGCAGAGGAGATGTAGTTGGCACCGATCCGGCGCTCAACGAACCGAAACACCACCGGTTTTGACATGGAGTGGGATCTGCGATCAATTAAACAAAGAGTTTGGCTGTGGCTGCTGCGGTCAGTGTTTGTTCTATAGACGACCAAGAGACAATAAAAAGAAAGCTCCTAAAGCAAGCCCCAGCAAATAAGAAAATTACACGTGGTTAAAACCCATAAAAAAAATAAAGTGGCAGCAACACAGTAAATTGGTAATAGTAAAACCCAACTCCAAGTAGAGTAAAAAAAAATACAAAAAAAAAAGAAAAAGCCCACAATTCTGTATCTGCTATGACGATTTTAATTGAAGATATTAAATTTAACTCCAACACAAAATTCACACCATCATTTATTTATATATAAAGTACAAATAAAAATGCTCTGATTCTGCAACAATATAGTCGAGGCATCCGTACTACTTGGATTACTGCAATTAATAGAAAAACAATACATGCAGTAGATATAACTAAAAAGGAACAGTCGAGGCATCCGTGTACTTCATGGATTCCTGCAATTAATACAAAAACAATATTGGGAGATTAGGAAAATCTCATTTGTATGAATCTTAATTAGCTTCAACTTCTTATTACATGGTATGGTACCTGCTTAATTCCCACGTTTCTTCCTCCCCCTTCAACAGTAATATTGCTGATCACCTGAACCTTCCCGGGGTCGCCCTCCTCGAGGCAGTTTTGGCGCTTGAAGAATAGATAAACTACGATAGCAAGGAGCATGACGAGGACACCAGCAAGCCCTCCTTTAGCAGCTGAGGAGTAGCTTGTGGTGGCCGAGTCTTGTGCAGGGGGGTGTGGGATGTAACCATCCATGCCTTAAAATTAACTACAAAAAGGAATGGTTAATTAAAAGAAAATAAAAGCAGTAATTTCTCAAGTGAGATTAGAAAGAGATCGCATTGATAATATTACCAAATTTGAGGAGACGAGTTAGCAGAGCAAGAATGGATGCTTAATTTTGTGAGCAAGGAGATGTAAGGATGTATAACACGGACAAGTGCTCTTAAATAGGAAAAGATGGAAATTGACTAGGACACGCGTCAAGAGGACAGGATGGGAATAGCAATTCTTCATCTACTTTCACACAGGTTTAAATGTCCATATGCCAAAGGTAGAGAGGCAGGAACAATTGTCTATTGGACGTTGAAAAGGTAGAGAAGGCAAACGATTCTTTAAACTCATGTACAGGGCAAAAACATGCAAATCCTGAACAATAATTTCGTTTGCGAAAAAGAAAAGGTAGAGAAGGCAAACGATTCTTTAAACTCATGTACAGCCTTCTCTACCTTTTCAAACGAAATTATTGTTCAGGATTACATGAGTCTAAATAATCGTTTGCCTTCTCTACCTTTTCTTTTTCGCAAAAGAAATTATTGTTCAGGATTACATGAGTCTAAAGAATCGTTTGCCTTCTCTACCTTTTCTTTTTCGCAAAAGAAATTATTGTTCAGGATTACATGAGTCTAAAGAATCGTTTGCCTTCTCTACCTTTTCTTTTTCGCAAACGAAATTATTGTTCAGGATTACATGAGTTTAAAGAATCGTTTGCCTTCTCTACCTTTTCTTTTTCGCAAACGAAATTATTGTTCAGGATTAAAACACATCTTTTAATCATGTCTTAAACTACAAAATACGAAACAACTAATTAAGAGTTGCTTTCTTCAGATCCTTTAAAGCAATTACATGTCTCATACACAGAAAAACCAAGAGGTTGTCAATGAAAAATTAAGTGGTTTGATCCATTTCCATAACAGTAGCTGCCAAAAAGTTGATGAAGACCACCACCGCTGCATCCACAATTTGGATTTGGGGTGGCAGTGCAGTCCTCCAGCAAAATTTGGGAGAGCGCACGTGCACATGTTGCTTGAAGGGAAGTAGAAACGCACGTGGGCCATGCAAAAACAGTGGGTTGTTTAATTTGTTTGAAGATTAAAAAAAAAACAATTTAAAAAATTTGGAAAAATACTTTAACTTACACACCTTATAAAATATTATTTTTTTTTCTAATTATTAACATTAAATTAAAAGAATTTGCATAAAAATTATTATTGGATGAATTTGCATAAAAATTAAGTCCATGGGCATAATTAAATTCTTAAGAGGCCAATTTGATTTAATCATGAGCTAAATTGAATTTTAATTATGTTTAAGAGTTAATTTGGGTCCAATTGAAGGATTTAATTAAGTGCAAGGACTTAATTACACTTTAAATGGGTCAAAATAATTTTATTTGAGGCTTAATTGGTGAAAAATTAAGTTTGGGAGCCTAATTTGGGCTTAATTGAGAAGATTGAAATTTTAAGAAACCAAATTTAATTTTTAACAAGTTAATTGATTCAAATTAGGGGCCAAATTACAAGAAAATTGAAGTTTTTTTGTCAATTAGGGGTTAAATTGAAGAAATTTACAGTCACTGACGTTTCTGTAAAAGGTGCCAACATATAGGGGCTTAATTGACAAAAATCAGGGGGCAAAATTGAAGAAATTAAAAGTTTAATGGTCAATTAGGGGCTTAATTGCAAAAGGCACATAAATACGGGGCTCAAACAGTAATTTATCAAGGGCTTAATTGCATTAAATCAAAAGTTTATGGTCAATTAGGGGTTCAATTGAAAACAATTGAAAGACAGAGAACTAAATTGAGAATCAGTTAAAATCCCTAATTCACTCCAAAATGGTGCCGTTTTGAATATATATTAAAAAAAAGACTAGACGACGAGTCGTCTGGTCACTGTTCATTGTCTTCCCCGTTTTACTCGGAAAAAACAGCGTGAAAGCCTAATTTGCAGGTACATTTAATGCTTGATTTCTCCATCAAATCGAACAAAACTTGCACGAAAATGACCCCCTGCAGTTTCTCTACAACCCTATGTGAACGGTTCAGGATGAATGACAGCACAGAGAAACCGACGACTGCATAAAGAGGTCAACTCAGACAGCCTTTTCGTGCATATTTGACAACTCAGGGAGGCTACTTTGAACCAACGGTTGGGATCCTTCCCAACCAAATCAAGAGCTGAAATTTACCCCGATGTATACGAGATTACCCTCTTCCACCACCTATAAATAGAGGCTCTGTTGATGATCTGATCGAGGAGAAAATTGGGTTCAAAGTCGTAAAAAAACAGCCTTTTTGCCCCGTTTTTGCAGTTTTTTCTCTCCCTCTCTCTCTCTCTCCACCGTTCCAACCACCAACCAGAGCCCCAACCAGTTTCTCCACCACAGGTAGCTAGCCCAACCACAAGACGGCCACTCCCATGCCTGAAACAACCATCGTTTCTTCCTCCCACAGTCGACTTCGGCCACCGTCATCTCAGCTGACGCCTCTTGAGCCACCGGCCGAACCACCTCATCACGACCGAGACCCCCACGCCAAGGAACTTCCTCCTCCCTGCGTTGAGGCTGCTGCATGCAGAATTCATTTCTGCATGCAGCGGCAGAATAATTAATTAGGCTTTTGGCTGGGCCAGTTTTGGCCCGGCCCAGGTGGCAATAGCTGGGTCTGGCCTGGTGCCCTTTCTTAAAAAAAAAAAAACAAAAAAAATCCAAAAATATTTTCAAAAAAATCATTTTAAAAAAAATTGTGATTTTCTCAAATATTTTTCTACCAATTTTGTATAATATCGGGTTGTGTATTTACACTGTAAAATACAAATCCGGTATTAAAATATCCAATTTTCTCCTAAATATTTTTTTATTAAAAAAATCAAAACATTTTCAAAAAAAATCTCAAAAACGTTTAAACTAGTTTTCCCTTTCAAAAAAATAAATTATTTTCATACATACGGCCAAATCCTAAAATTTTTCAAAGCATATTTTTCATAAAAAACAAAAATTGCGTCTTTTTCATGTTTTGAGTTTTAAAAAACACAATAATCCAAAAATGGATATCGTAACCAGTTTATGATTATCCATTAGGACGTGACTAGTTGGGCTATACCCCCTCGAAGTTTCTTTGAATTTATTTTTATATTCGGGTTCATTAATGATATAGCCCTAGGTGTTGGCAAGACACGAGCGTCCCAACCAAAAAAAGGACCATATCCAACACTTATTAGCTTCAGCTACACTTTTCCACAAATAAACGACTCCGCCCAACTATCCACTTCCGATCTTCTTGTGTCATCAAAATGCTCGAATCACATGTATCGTTGTTAGGATCTCATATAGGCCCTTATGACCCTGACCTGTAAATAGACCTTTATGAGCCTCTAAAATCTCTTTTATACCACCTCATCCTATACATGTGACCCGCTACCAAGAAAAGAATTGCAATAGCTAAATGGTGGTGTGCAATATCGGTCAGCCATAGGACCCCAGTTACTGGGTCTAATCCTCCACGAAAAGCCATACTTGGTTTTTTAGAAGGAGTGAAAATTTTAGATCACGTTCTCTTTGCTCTTCTGTCGATCCCGCCCAGTCCACTTAAGAGTGGGAAAGACTTTGAGCCTCGTTTTCTTGGAAACAACAGTCATTGAATTACGGGCATGTTTAGGAACGCGGTTTGTTCATAAAATTTGTTTAATTTTTTTTTGTTTAAAATTAATTTTATTTTAGTATTTTTGAATCATTTTGATGCGATGATATAAAAAATATTTTTTTAAAAATAAAAAAAAATATTATTTTAATATATTTTTAAATAAAAAAATACTTTAAATTGCAATCAATACTATAATATATTTTTACTATAATATATTTTAAATTATAATCGCTTCAAATAGAGTATAGAGGTAGAGAGCATTCTCTCTTGTTGCTTAAAGAAAAGTAGAAACGCATGAGGGCCATGCAAAATTAGTGGATCGAAACTACACGAATGCCACTACAGCTATCGTCGGCTATCCATTCATTACCAGGCACAAAGAATTACAAAGTAATAACCATGATGGATTGGTTTTAAACATCCTCGTGTTTCAAAACAATTTTTCGTTGATTTTGACTTTTATATATATTTATATAAAAAGATTTTCGGTCACTTAAAATTAAATTACATTTCTTACTTGTTGTTATAGTAATCTTGTTGAAAAAATGCATGTATTTATCTTTTCACGTCCGTTTTAAAGGAATAAGAAAATAAAAATATTTCATCTTCAATCTCTAATAAATCATTGATACATTTTATATAAAAACTTTTTATTTATTTTAAATATTTATCAGTGTTAATAAATATTTTTTCATTGAATTAAATATAAATTTATTTTCAATAATTTTATCATCATAAATTTTATGGTCTTTGAAGACTTACATGGTCATTAATTTCAGATTTCATATAATTAGTTGAGATATACAATTAAAAAATACACGTAAGCTAACCTGAATATCTATATTAATAATAATATAAAAAATTAGAGCAGTATTGATCACCTGAAACTTCCCGGGGTCGCCCTTGTCGAGGCAGTTTTGGCGCTTGAAGAATACATAAACTACGATAGCAAGGAGCATGACGAGGACACCAGCAAGCCCTCCTTTAGCAGCTGAGGAGTAGCCTGCGGTGGCCGAGTCTTGTGCAGGGGGGTGTGGGATGTAACCATCCATGGCTTAAAATTAACTACAAAAAAGGAATGGTTAATTAGAAGAAAGTAAAAGCAGTAATGTCTCAAGTGAGATTAGGAAGAGATGGCATGCATTGATAACATTACCAAATTTTTTATTTGAATATTATGGAGTTATTCACGCACCGCCTTGATTAGTCCGTCCAGCGTAATGATTAGTCCAAGTTTAGAAAATCTGCTTTTGCTATCCTTGATTAGTCCGTCCAGCGTTATGATTTTTGTTAGGAAATCTGGTTTCGTTTTCCATTTACCACTAAAGCAGAGAAAAAACCAGAGCATATGGGTTTTACTTGATCATTACTATCTTCCCGGGAGTTTAATTGGGTTTTACTATCACTAGGAGTTTAATTGACTGATTTAAACTCTAGTGATCAGGAATTGGTAATATTCAATATCCCATCTTGTCCTCTTGACGCGTGTCCAAGTCAATTTCCATCTTTTCCTATTTAAGAGCACTTCTCCGTGTTATACATCCATTCTTGCTCTGCTAACTCGTCTCCTCAAATTTGGTAATATTATCAATGCGTGCGATGTCTTTCTAATCTCACTTGAGACATTACTGCTTTTATTTTCTTCTAATTAACCATTCTTTTTTGTAGTTAATTTTAAGACATGAATAGTTACATCTCCTCAAATATTAATTATTCATGATTAATATTTTTTATGTTTTTACGTTATTTTAATATGCTGATATTAAAATTAATTTTTAAAAAATAAAAAATATATTTTATTTTAATATATTTCTTAACAAAAAAATATTTTAAAATACAACAACAATCATACTTTCAAATATTCTCTATATTAATAAAGATAAAACAAATAATTTTAATAATATCTTATGCTTCAAACTAACTAGAATGCGTGATGAGATGATAAAACAAGGCCACCAATTCGTTGAAACCTTCATAAGTGAGTGTTTTATTTTCTTTGCAAAACAAAAACAAAACAGACAATAGACTCTGATTATATTATTATTTTCAGTTAGGCTTGGCTAGCAGTTCACTTTTTCCTTGCAAAACAAGACCTTTATATAGCTAAATTAGTAAATTATAGAAGAAAAAAAATAATGTATGGAAGAAGAAGAATCAAAATGCAGGAAAATGTTCCTTTAGGTTATTGTGTGTGTAAATATGTTGTTCATTTGTTTCCGATGATACCTGGGTTTTTATATCCAATCAGATCATATGAATTTATATTGTGATGAGTAATATATAGGACATATTATGCATTCTATGAAAGGGTATTTCAGTCACAGTTTGTTTAGTTAGTTATTTCTGTTATTAGTAATTGGTTTTCAATTTGTTTCTGTTATTTCCATTCCAGCTCACATGCGTATAGCATGTCAAGTTTTTCCCTTTG
>Ga0325410_1006050_pt1 | contig 13302 bp, 6 predicted proteins | sample PopdelMetagenome_16_FD_206182 | JGI IMG/M metagenome (GOLD analysis project Ga0325410, IMG submission 206182) | Populus deltoides microbial communities from Bellville, Georgia, United States - Xylem-PdIQD-R3 | ecosystem: Host-associated > Plants > Phyllosphere > Stem > Wood/Secondary xylem... | reverse complement strand
AAAAATAGTTCTGAAAATTTTTTGTGATTTTAAAAGGGTAGATTTAAACATAAGTTATTAAGCGTTAGTTTTCTAATTTTTCTTTTAAATAAACACAATTAATTATCATTACTTTTTTTTTATTTGACTGTTAGAGATGATTTTTTATTTTTTTTTATATCATACAAACCTAAATCTTTTAAAATATAAGTGAAATACACTTATCATAAATTCTTATATAAGATCATATAACTATTTATATAAATCTTTCTTTTCTTTCTCACTTTGTCAATCATACCATCTTAAACAACATTTCTATATATTAGGTTTAAAAAATTAAGTCATTTCTCATTCTTTAAATGTTAATTATTGGGTTAATTCAATTTTATTTTTCTTCGCTTGTTTGTTGATCCACAACATACTAGGTATTGAGATTGCCTTAATAAAAAGCAATATGAGAAGCACTAAATTGTCCAAGCATAGGTTGAGTTGATTGTAAATAAGATGGTTGGATCATATAATTGGCTTAAGAATACCTATATACTTGTGGGATAGATGAGACATTTTATACAATTATGTCCAAATTGGATTGAGCTTGTTGTGGTGTTTGTTGTATGTATATGTGATACTTAAGATGTGTTTAAGAACTTCCAAACACTTCAAATAAAGTGTTTGTTATTGAAATATATCCAAGGGCATGCTCTCTAGGAAATTGACTAAAAAGAGTTTTTGATCAACTCTACCCGAGATTGTTCTACATTTGTTTGAGCTAATCAGTCATAACCTACATGATCTTATTGACTAACACAATATTATTATGGTAAGTAGTGTTAGTTGTATCTTTTATTTCTAGTTAAATAACCCTCAAATCAGCGTTAGATAGATTTAAGTTCTAATAAAGAAACGTACCTTCAAAAAGATCTATTGTTGGCTAACTAGAGTTTGACAAATTAATCATGTTATTTAAAACTAGAAAGAAATAATCATGAGGTTTTGCTAAAAACATCAAAACACCAATGTAACCATCAAAACACCAAGTTTTTTTTTATATTAAAAATATTGAGTTTGGTTGTAACTGACCACTAGTCGTTCTTATGCTTCATAACTTTATAAGAGATGGATTAAGGATAGTTATTAATACCAATTTTATTATATGATATAAAGAAATTTTTTTAGTTAGGAGTTAGAAAATTATTTTGGTAAGGAAAAGAACAATGAGGTCAAAAGATTTATGAACAATTCTATTTCATAAACAATAAACAAAATTATATTAGAAAAGAAGTCAAGAGGTATTGGATAATTGGATAATGCAATCAACATGGAAGTTAGTGTTGGGTTCCTAAATCTAATGGCTTATAATTTTCTCATCATTTATTCTTGTTGTTTTTTTCCTCATGAAATAGCATTATTGAATATTTATTTAACCATCTTATAACTAAGTAATATTTAATCTTATATCAATTAAGAAAAAATTTTAACCAAGTATCAATTACTATATAAGATTTTAAATCAAAAATAAAGATTTTGATTATTCTTTTTTGGATAAGAAGGGTTTGGCTCTTTTGAGATTTAAAATTCTTAATTTTTTTCAAATTTTTATGGGGTATAAATGTATATAAAAAATTAAAAGTTTAAAAACTTGAGAGATGGATGAACTAAGTAAGAAATTGTAGAATTCTTATAAAATGTTTTATAATTTGACGTGGTAGGTTATGTAAGTGCACTTTTCATATAAATATAATATGGTTTTTTTTTAACAAAATATTTATATAGGATGGTACATTGAAACCTCTTAAATTATTAGTTTTATCATATTTATTTTTAAATTGAAAATTTTATGATATTGATTTGATAAAAATCAATATCTAACATGTATAAGCATATGGGGAAAAACTAAATCCTAAAATATTTCATGAAATTAAATGATATCGGTCAAGTTTTTTTTTTACATAAATAGATATTATTTTCTAAAACAACTTAGAAGTTTTTTTTTTTGTTTACTTATGAACCATTGTTATTAGTGTAATATGTTTCTTGTATAGCTATTTTATATGTTTAATATTTGAATCTCTTTTTAATTGCATTCATACTAAAAAAATATATTCAAAATTCTTTTGTGTTTAATATATTGTAATATGTTTAATATTTGACTTTGTTTATGTAAAAATATATTTATTATTAATAAATGTTTTCTTTATCTTTAATATTCTTATGTGTTTGATTTTGAAATTAATATTTGATTAATAAATTTAGAGTAAAGATGAAATTTTGGGACAAAAATATTTTACAAAGAAAATTATAAAGTTGTTATAATTATGAGATTCCAATTGTATCAAAATATTATTCGTAAATGTTAATGGATGCTCTATTAAAATTTGACATTAATTAGAGTCGTTGAAACTGATACATATCATATTTTTTTTTATGAAAAGAAGCATTTATTTTTATAAGTTAAGGTATGAGAAATACCTGAAACTAATATATAGGTGTTTGTCACATGATATGTATATTGAATTGACTCACATAGGATTTCATATGGAAAGATTACATGTGTTTATGAAAAAACTCACGTAACAGTGTGTTGATTGTATATAAATTTTAGAAATTAAGAACTAAAATGACAATGAATTAAAGTTATAGACCTAGAATAATCAAGTAGGACATAACTAAATAAAATTATAAAAATTATCTTGAAATAATATATTTGATATTATTCAATGAGGAAAATTGATATTTTATCATTTATGTGGTTATTGGGTTTTCCTATAAATAGAATGTTATGTCTTATATTTTCTTAATAGAGAGAAATTAGATAAGTTATAGAACAAAAAGAGCTAGCACTCATTGACATAATAATCTCTTTCTTTAAAAAAAGATTTTAAGAGATTTTTGATTGGTGGTTCGTGTTGATTATTGTTAGAAGCCAGATACTTGGATGACTTTGGTTTACAATAACCCATCATTGAAGAAGTTGATCAAACCTTAAAAGAAGATTTAATCTTTAGGTAATCTTCGCATAAACCCTAAAAGATCCTAAATTATCTAACAAGATTCTTGGACTCCCGTAATTTTTTAAATTTATAAATGTATATGTTTCAAAAAAACCTAGCAAAACATCTACAAACAAGGTCCCAAAACTTTAACAAGATCGTAATAGCTTCATTTTGAATTAGTACTTTCAAAACCATATTGATATTGTCGTACTTTTCACCAAATGTAACATTGACATTAGAACTTAGCTTAATTCAATAATTGAGCCATTATTTAGTGCCATCAACTATAAATTGCATACATTTGAGTTTAATAAAATCCCTTGGAACCTACTAACTATGAAATATCTTTTTATTTATACCTTTTTTAAATTACCTTAGTATAATTATAAGTTTCAAGTGATCTATTGACTATTCATGTCACTCATTGGTGAAAATAAATACCACAATGAATATTAGAATCTGGATTTTGATAATAGATTTACTCATATCACATGACAATGCCTTATAGTTTTAGTGTAAGCTATATTAAACTTAACCAAGTTGTACAATTACAATGGAGGGTTAGGTTTTCCCATTAGATTCTTTAAAGTAGAAAGCAAGCTTTCAATGAAAGTAAGGATTTCATATGTATTAGTTCAAATCAAACCCTCACATACACAAAATAAAACTAAAGCATTAGTAACTTAAAAGAATGGAACAAGCCCAAACCATATAAAGCTATAAGAGGATCTAATGCACCTAACCATAACCTTATTTAATCGAACAAATGAGTGTTAATAAAAAATACAGCAACTAGAACACTTATGAGATTACATGAGATGATGTATTTTATTCTCAAAAATTAGAAATTGCGATGAATTAAAATGTGTACAAAGGTTATAGTTATGATTTTATTACTTAAAAGACTTGTTTCATGCAATTTTGACCATGAAAACCAATATTAAAATATGCATATTAATGATCTAAAAGTTAGGAAAATGATCAAATATATAATTATTTGTTTAGCTCTTTCTATATTAATGCAATTTTAGTATGAAAAATACAGTTTAATGATCCACCACAACCTGAAGAAAAATTCAACCTCTTTTTTTTCTTACAATAATACACTTTCATCATTTCAACATTGAAAAATGTGCCAAAAAAAAAAGATCATGGCCATGCTTTGATGTTAAAACTATGCGAATGCTCTTGATATGACCTTAAAAATGAGTTAATCTTAAAATAATGAATGTATATGTTTAAATGAACAAGTAGATTCATATAATGACATGATAAATAAATAAAAATATGGCTAATATACAACTTAAATAAAATATGTTAAGCACATGCAAAAGAGTTTTTAAAACACATAACATGCATTTCAGAGCTATAAAAAAACATAAAATCCCTATCTTGGAGAATTATGGCCTTGTGATATCTTTGGACTCTGAAAAATTTTAAAAAAATAACAAAAGAAATATCAAAACTAGCAAGAGAGGAAATTAACAATAACAAATAAATATGTAATTGATCAATAAATAGTCACATAAAGGTTCTAGTTATGAAAAATATTAGCCATGCATCATTGTATATTGGTAATAAATTTTGTGCAATTTTGTGCGTTTTGAACCTAATAGAGCTAACACACTCAGAAAAAATAATCAAACAAACACTGAGGTTTTAAAAAATGGGCATTACATAACATGACACTTACTTTATAGAAATTTGCTTTCCATTATGTTACATTATATTTTGAAATAGATTTATTTTATTTTATTAACATCATGCTATTATAGCCATTGTGATTATTATTTATCAATGTAACGGTGTTACACTTATAGAAAGGTAAACTATACTTCAAAATTTATATTAATTAATTTTTTTAAAACAATACTTACAAAGGTTAGATGTTTTCATAATTATGTCCTTGCAAATATTTGATTTGATAGATGTATATGTCATAACCCAGTTTTGACCCTCAATTCCAAAATATTTACAAAAACTTTTTTTAAAAAATCTAAAACAATGTGTTTTCAATGCATTTTGGCCATTAATATGCTCATTTTGTAATTTCCACTTAGTTTTTCTCTTGTTGATGTCTTCTCAAAAAAATAAAAAAATTTAAAAATATGTTTTCGAGACATTTGTGCCCATTTAGTAATTTTCAATGTCTTTTTCAAAAATCAAAATTCAAAAATATGCTTTAGATGTAATTAGCTATTAACGCATCCATTAAAAAAATGATGTTAAATTTGTTATTAGAAAAAAATCAAAATATAAAAATTTATAAAATCAAAACAGGGGCAAAATTGACAAGTGGTTGAAAATGCAAAACAAGATCATTAAAGGACTAAAAAAATACAATAAGGATATTCTTAGAATAAATAATCAAAAATAAACATATCTTTAAGAAGAGTAGTATAAATAAAAGGGAAAATGTGTAGGAAATCTTAGCCAATATATGGAGAGAAAAACAAAGAGAAAGAGAGAAATAAAAGAAAAGTAAAAAAACACCCTAATCCTCTCCAATTGACAACCTAGGCACCAAGAAGCTGAAATTTGAGAAAGCAACCACACAAAATCCCTAACATCTTCTTAACCTACCTCACTGGATTTCGGCCAACCATAACAATTTCATCCACCACAACAACAATCATAACCTCTCACTCATCGTTCCGAATAATTTTACTACCTTTTTCTTGTAAAAAAAACCTAAAAAAAAGAAGCTTATAGAGAAACAAATAGTAGTCAGACAAAACTCTCAAGCACTGAATCTCTCTCACCAACTGATGGTGATTAACACCGTCACTGCCATTAGGAAAAAATGGTGATTCTTGTAAACTAGGACATACACCTCCCCTTTCCACCACTAAACTTAATTGTGTGTTACAATCTAAGATGTTTAGGAAAAAAAAAACAAAATTAAAAGGAAAAAAGACCAAACTTTGAACGATCAGATCTCCGTTTATTGTTGGCGATGATCGACACCACCACCACTATTGAGAAAAGGAAGAAGTGGTGTTTCATTTGAACTAAGCCACATGTTTCCTCTACTCACAATTTACTTCAATAACGCAACACAATTCGCGTTATCATCACTAAATTTTCCAACCTTGTCCACCAGCCTTCAACCATTATTCCAACCCTTTTAGCCTAGTTTTAGCCACTTTAGAAGGTCTATTCTAAACCCTAAATATCTTTTTAATGATTTTTTATGGTTGACTTGGATGTGTATTGTGATGAGATGTTTTAGATTGAATAAGCTTTAAGATTGATTGCATATGTATGTGGACATTTGAATTTGTATATGTGTTTTTTCACATGATGTGTTTGTGGATGAAAGTGCATTGTAAATGTATTCAATATGTTTTCGAAGTCTTTTGATTTTAGAGCATCTAGGCCAAATCCTTTAAGCTTGAATCTTGTTTATATTTATGTTATTTATCATTCTTTTATGCTATTCATACATAAGTTTGTGTTCTTATAATGTTCACACTCATACATGTATTTTTATTAGTTTTTATAACTTATATATAAAACTCATTAAGGATTTGACCCATATTAAAAGGCTTTCAAAGGGCCGACATTCAAATATTTTAACAAATCCTTTCTTCGTTATAAATCTTGCCTGTTTACTTTCCTGAGAAAAGTTTCAATGTTAATATGTTATTCATCGACAATATTTAAAGTAAATAAACAATAATAAGTCATTGATTAAGAGTAACACCTTCATCCTATATTTGTTTTTTTTTTCAAGCCCAAACCTTCTTCTAAAATGCATAAGTCAAATACCCATCAATAATTCCTAACATAAATGAACTCTTAAAGGTCATTACTCTTAGGTGTCAATTGGGGTATCAAGGTGACACATTCATGCGTGATGTAAACATCTTAACCTTGAACAATTGTCCATTGACAATAGTTATGCAAACACAAGTCTTCATCGAATGGTGTGCATAAATATTAATTAGGGGCAACATTCTAAGGCCATGTTTGTTTTCCAAAAAGTGGTTTCCGGGAAACCACTTTCCAAACTTTTCTGTATTTGTTTGCCATTAGAAAAGTTGGTCAACGGAAAACACTTTCCAGTCAGAAGAAAAGTTGGGCGGAAAACACTTTCCAGAAGTTGTGAAAAATTTAGAGATGTCATATTATTTACTGATTATATCAAATTTGGTTCTCAAACTTTTGATTGTTATATATATTTTGTTTTGAATATTTATTTTTCAATTTCATCTCTTAAAATTTAATTTTTATATTAACTTTAGTCCTCATTTTTATAATTGTTATTTACTTTTTCCTTATCATTTTTTTATTGAAATTTTTTATCTATCAAATTTGATCATCATTCTTTTGATTGTTACTTATTTTATTTGAAATAATTTATGAAATGTTAATTATTATTATTTTAATTTCTTCAAATTTTATTTATTTTATTTTTTAGACTTGATCTCTATTATTTTGATTATTATTTATTTTATTTGAGATAATTTATGAAATTATTTTTTTTTCAATTTCATTCTCATTCAACTTTTTAATTTGGAAGATTTTTTCCTCATTATTATAACAAACTTGAGAAAAATAAAATATTAATAAGTTATTTTTCAGCTCATTTTCCATGACATAACCAAACACTAGAAAGTGTTTTCCAACTTATTTTCCATTACACTACCAAACATCAGAAAATAATTCACTTTCCTGGAATTCACTTTTCAAAAAGAAACTACTTTCCAGCAAATAAACGGGGCCTAAAGCTAAATAATCAATGTGACTGTTAATAACAACACACCCTATGATATATGAACCTTCATTGATCGTTATCCATGAACCATGATTGCATAAACATATATTTAGCAACAATTCTTCTTATGATTCGATTTAGGTTAACTAAGTCCAATATAGACTCATCCAATTATTCACCATTATTTCCTAATAGACTATTAATGGTCATATGTCTTGATCAAGAGTAGTTGATTATAGATATGTCAATTCACCAATTAATTGAGAATGACAAAATGATTTGATCCTATAAAGGATAAGCTTGAGCTTGTACATCCAAGGTTGAACTCATTGTAATAAACTTATTATCACCCATATAGATAGACAAATGATATTAAGCACAACATACCATTAAGAATAAAAGACAAGTAACAATGAATATCTTAGGTATGATATTTGAGAGTGAGTATTTTCCATCTAGTATAACCAATTCCTTACCTTAGAAATCTGAATGACCATTAGGATTCTTACTGATCATAATACTAGGTGACAATTTTTTTATAAGTTTTAGATCTTTCCCCCTCATTTAATTACTAAAATACCTTTAAATAGTTTATATTATATCTAATATCTACCTATTTATCATCTTTGATAAATGTAATGTATACTCAAGATCAAAATATAATATTTTCTATGTCATAACCCAATTTTGGATTCCCCAAAATTATTTTATAAAAAAATACATAGTTTTCTTTGTTTTATTGAAAAGTTTAAAAAAATCAGAAATTTAAAATCCAAAAATATTTTCAGGACATGAGAAGATAAGCTCTCGATCTGCAACAAAACAAAATGCTAGAAGAATAGTGAAGTTATGATATTTTAACAAGATATGCTAAAGAAAAGAAAGACTTAATAAAAAGAAAATTGAGGCTGAAATCTAAACTTGACCAAAATTGGAAGAAATGATTAAGTTTAAGGATTTAATTAAACTTCTAATAGGTTTAATTAAATTATTTAAAGATTTAATTGAAAAAAATAAGTTTGAAAGTTAATTTGCCAAAATTTAAAGGAATTAATTAAGTGTAAGGACTTAATTAAACTTCTAAAAGGTTTTGAAGGCCTAGTTCAGGTTAATCCAAAATAATTAGAAGAAAAGGGACTAGATTAAAACTTTAAAAAACTAAATTGGTGCAATAAGAGGTTTAATTGAAAGAAATTTGAAGTTCAAAAGGTTGATTAAGGGCCAAATTAAAGAATCTTAAGATCAAGGACCAAGATGCAAAAGGCGTGGAAATCCAGAGAATGAAATTTATTAAATCAGGGGTTAATTTGGAACAATTTGAAAGTTTGATGAGAAACATGGGTCAAATTGAATAATTTGGAAACCAAGGAGTAATTTCTAAAAGGCATGAGAATTAAAATATTTCAATCAATATTTCTAGGGATGCAATTGCAAAAATTGAGAAGTTTTTAGGTCAATTAAATATGCATATGCTAAAATTGAAAAGATATGGACCAAATTGAAAATTTTCAAAATCCTATTTAAAAACCCTAATTTTTAGAGTTTAGACAAGCAACGTGTCACTCGAACTTTAATCAAGAAGATAAATTACACGTTATTCAGTCATTATCTCTTCTTCTTGTTCAGTCAAAGGGTTGATTGATATGCCACTTTTGAGCGTATAAATATGGCTTTTCTGACCACTTAAAGACTTTAATTGGCACTAATTGATTGAGAAACTCTTTCTCTATAAAAATCAACTATCCTCATCAAACATTTCTATCTTTTTTGGCATGATGAACATGACAACATCTAATCCATGGTTAGCCTCCTTTGTATTGGTGGATTCAAATTGATCGAGGGCTAACCTTCCGATCAATGAATGTGGAGTTCCAAAACTCCAAATCGAGTGTGTTTTGTTCTTAAGAGTAAATCTACATCCCCTCTACATGATTTAGGATTATTAATGGTTTGTTTATATCCCAATCCCTACAATGAGTTTGACAAGGTACCCAACCTAATCAATTATGACTGAAAAACAAAATCACCATGAAAGAAATAGCTCCAACGCTTTTTTTTATGCTTGATTTTAGTTTATAAGAGGATAAAAAGGAGACTAGGCACCATACAAAATCATAAGAATCTTCCATAAAACCTCTTGGTGAAACCATCATGGTTTTACAACTTTTAATTTTCGTTTGCTTATACAAAAGCAATTGCTCTTGAGCAAGAGGTAGGTCTATAAGAGAAGAAAATTATAAAGAGAAAATAAGGAGGAAAAAATATAGAAAATATAGAAGAATTCTCGAGTAAATAGAGAGAAAAGGTCCATACAAGTTAAGGATTTAAAGTGAGAATAAAGGGAAAGAAACAACAAAATAGAAAAAATGCATTATTTAAGAAGGCATACCTAAAACTTTGGTGAAATAAGGTTGCCCAATAGGCACACCTCTCCTTTAATGTCTTCCATGTCTATATTTTGTTTTTTTAATTGATTTTGTTGATTTCATTTCAATATAGAATTTGTGTTTAGTATATTATCGTTCTTAGATTTAATATGCATTTGTAAGAAAAGTAAGTTCAAGACAATTTTAAGTATATAACTTGATGTCCTTGGATTATTAAAAACATGTAATTAGTATGTCAGAATGTCAATTTTGATGTTTTGAAGTTTAGGTTGATCACTTGGTTTTATTTTGGTTAAATGCATTGATGTTTGATTTGCCTAAATTATGAATCGTTTTACTCTTTGGCATAATGTTAGGGTTATTCTAGCTTTGATAAATATTATAGATGATGAAAAAAAATGCTAAAACTATGTAATAGTGTTCAAGGATCTCAGAAGTTTACTTTTGAATTTTTATTGGTAATGTGGATAAGTTCTTGATTTCTTTCTTGTACCTGATTTCTTTTAGTTTTAGTAGGCCAGCATAAGCATGTTTGAGGTAAGTTTAAGACTTGTTTATGGGGATTTAGCTTCTTTTTTTTTTTTAGGTTTTAGGACTTTTTATGGGTTCTTATTGAATTTTTAGGTTCTTGCCCTTTGAATGTTATTGAGTTTTTTTTCTTGGTTTCTTATGGTTTGATTTTTCTGGCCTTTCTGATTTGCTTCGATTGAAGCCTAAACTTATATGTATTATTCTTTTCCCTTTTTTTATCCATTAACTACTTGGTTTGGGCTAATTGATCATTAAAGTTTGAATATCAAGGTTTATGTTCTTAGCTGTCAGGTTTGATTTCAAGTCATTCTTGGTTTGTTTTTCTTATTTAATATATCATTATGTTATAAAATTCTACACTCCATGTTTGTGCCTTTGATTTTACAAGATTTGGTCAAAATTTACAATTTGGTTTCTGGGTTTCTTCACTTGTTCTTTGTGTTCTCAGCAAGATTTAAAAAAAAAATCTTTTGATCTTTATTTTTTATTTTCTATGCATGGGTCTTTTTTTGGGCTCTGGGCTTCAAGTTGGGAAGCCAAACCACATTTTTAGGCTGAGTCCAATAGGGTTAAGAGTACATACCAAAAGTTTTCGAAAGGAAAACTTGCATTTTTATGTTTCTAAGACGTGTTTGTCAAACATGGTCTTAAGAAAAAAACTTTTAACCTCTGACTTTTAGCTAAGGTTATTTTTGACAAACACACTCTACTGATTTCTCGAGCTTTATTTCTTTTCCTTTTTAAGTGTTTACCAAACATGACCCTTGTTTTTTTAATTAACCCAATTTCATGTTTTTAAGGGACTTATTCGCAATAATTTTTTATGTTTCCTTTATTTTGCTCCTTATTATTTAATATTTGGGATTGTTACATGCACATGAAATGCTATTAAGATATTAAATAAACTAGTTTTCTTTAAAATATAAAATACAAAAAAAAAAGAATCTTTCCTTAAAAAAATACAATTTTATTTTTTATTACATAGGACCAAGTCTATCAAATAAATATCATATTTGCATTAAAAAAATACACGGCATGATTTAGCATTTTTTAAAAATTCCAAAATTAAAAAAAATAGTTTTTATATAACTTTGCATGCATATTTGGATTTGATAACAAGTTTATTAAATCCATGAGAACTTGGCTTATATTTTAAAAACACCAAAAAAAAAAAATCAATTTGTTTATTTTAATATCAAGGATTATGAACTTATATGTAAGGTATATTTCTAAACATCAAAAGAAACAAAAACACAAAAAAAAAAAACTATGTTTGGACTCTAGAATGGTTAAATATAACCCATTAAATCATGATGCACTCTACTAGAGTAAATCGACTTTTAACCAATAGACAAACAAATGGTTGGAAAAAACATAACATTACCTTAATAATAAGACAAATTGCAATGCAACTTATTTTAGGTAGAGTGTACTAGGGTTTATATTGTCCTTCCTATACACAACCAGTGCTCTTAATTAGACTCTGAAAACCAATTAGGATTTCTGATGATCAAAGTACTAGGTGGTAACTCCAAACCTTTTTAACTAATAAAAGATAAGAATTTCATATTTTTTTCACCCACACTTGAAGATCCTAATCTTGAAGGATGGTCACCGTGACATTCTATATAAAATAACTTAATGATCTCAAGTTTAAAGATCATTTATACAACTTTCTTGTAAGTTTTTTTTATAAAAATAAGTAATATTTTTATATGAAATCCTAATATGGTTCAGTTCAATGTACTTATTATTAATAAGCACTTACATGATAGTTTAAAGTATCTTTTATACCTTAGCTTATGAAAACAATTATTTCATTTCATAAAGTAAAAAAACATAATATGTACCGATCTTAAAAGCTCTAATTAATATTCAGTCTTGATAGAGCATTGACCAAAAATATTTATAAATAATGCTTTGATGCAACACAAATCCTTATAATTATAATCACTTTAAATTTCTCTTGCAAAATATTTTTGTATGAAGGACTTTATCTTCACTCTAAACTCATTAATCACACTTAAATAAATATTAAAGATAAGGAATATGTTTATTATTGAAACATTTTGAATCCACATACATATTGAACTTGTACTTCTTTATGAAAACATCTACCAAATCCCTTCATCTCCGGATCTTGATATTGTCCACATGCATGTATCAACTTAGTAATGTAATGTTTAAACTCATGAAAAAAACAGATGAGAAGTTTCTTGTTATGGACTACTTCAGCCATTTTACTGTAATATACCCGTACACATGTCACTAGAGAATTTACCAAATCCCTCCACTTTTAGATTTTGTTATTGTCCAAATTCATGTACTAACTTAATGCTACTTTGCTTAAACTCTTATAAAAAAGTGAATCAGAACTTTCTTGTCATGGACTCCTTTAGCCATTTTGTTATAATATATTAGTAGATATGTCATGAGATATTATTTTCCATTATATTTTGTTATAACCTAATTTTTGAACTTTAAAAAAATAAAAATAAAAATAAAAATGAATAAATGAAAAATAAATTGAAATTTTGGTCAAAACAATATAAATTGAAAGTTTGAGGATTTTATTTAAACTTTGGATTAGTTTAATTAATGAAATCAGGAGATTAATTGAAGAATTGATAAGTTTGGAGACTTAATTGAACTTTGAATTAGTTTAATTAATGAAATCAGGGGCTTAATTGAA
>Ga0325410_1006044_pt1 | contig 13308 bp, 6 predicted proteins | sample PopdelMetagenome_16_FD_206182 | JGI IMG/M metagenome (GOLD analysis project Ga0325410, IMG submission 206182) | Populus deltoides microbial communities from Bellville, Georgia, United States - Xylem-PdIQD-R3 | ecosystem: Host-associated > Plants > Phyllosphere > Stem > Wood/Secondary xylem... | reverse complement strand
ATCCCAAATTGTTTCTTTATCCTTTGGAACATTTGCCAAGAAACTGAACCATGGCCATAGCTTATGTTAATTAACATAACGAGGCTTTGTTCCATTCAATTAATCAATCATTTGCAAAGCCAGAGACTGAAATCTTGGAATATTTCTCGAAGCTTAATGTTGCAACTTGCAGTTTCTCTTGAGTCCTGCTATTCGAATATGAAGAACACCAGACTGAAATCTTGCGTTTCCTGCAGTAGTTTATTACTGGAAGTGTCGTATTAAACACATTATCCCTTCATTTAAACCCCAATCAAAGTAGTTTCGTGTAGATTGGAAAGACAAAGCTTGTACAATCTGCTGACAAAACTACCATAAGAAGCATTAGATTCGATAACGAAAGGCTCATCAAAATGAGACATGACAAGGATAAGAGTGGAAGTCATAGCTTAAAACTTTCATCAAGCATTCACCATTTCCTAGAACTACAAATCATTCAATAAAATAAAAACACAACATACAGATACACACTCCTTATAATTTCATTTATTTTTTAATATATTATTTTTTCCCCTCCTATATTTTACTAGTTTGAGCATTGAAGTGTCCATATATTTGTAAGATAGTTGTTTTGCAAGAAAAGTCATGGATCATCCCAGAGCCGTAGCATTGGAAAGCCCAAATTCATTCTGAAGCATTCCACGACTACATCATGTAGAATATGGCATCTCTAGTTGGATTTAACTTGATCATAATTATATAGACCATCAGAACTCACTAAGATTATAACATGTGAGCAAAACTTGGAGCTCATATTATTCTAATACACCAAACACTTGTTGGCTGGAAACGTAAGTAAATCCAGTCCAGTGGAAACCACAGGACAGCATTAACTAGGTCAAAAAGGTGACAAATCCTTGGTACAGTGTATCTGAAGAATCTAAGATGGTGTCTTGTTCAGATGAAATATTAGATAACCCCACATTAGCATAAAGCACCCATTCGTGTAAACTAGGCGGAACCCATTGTAAATTGATGACAGATTCACTCATGGTGTGTAACTCATACTGAAGCAGATTCGGTGCAATAATTTCTTATTGCAACGCCAAAATTCTTATCTTACAGATCCTTCAGCGGGCCTCTTTGGTGATGGCCAGTGGTAAGGTCAGGTGAGACTGTTGCTCCGACGAGACTTCTACAGGGGTAAGTTGCAGAATGAACCACAGTATTAACCAAGGCAAGAAGACCAGCTGTTCCATAACATCTCGTTAAGAACCGACTAGTTAGGTCTACCGCCACATCCAAAATTACGTCCAACTCAAACCCGTACATAATACCCAGAGAACCGATCCCGATTGAAACTAACACTACCGGTACAAGATTGTGAAAATCCAAGTACTCACGATACGGAAAAGATAACAGACCGGACAACCAAAGATCTAACCGATACGGAGTTTGATGTGAAAACAAATTAGGCCACCCCATGCGCGGTGCATTTAATAGTACAAACTTGGAGAAGCCTCAAGGTATGGCACTTGATATCATATTTTCTTAATCAAGATTCTGAGAATCTATCTTCCACCAAATTGGATGGACTGGGAAAGAAAAGCAAGCACATCCAAAATTCCTGCATTATAAATCAGAAAAATATCTGGAACCACGAAAGAAAAATAATCGTTCGACTGTTAAGCACACTAACATAAAGCACACCGCAGTTGGATGGGCACCAAAAAAAATGGCAAGAATAATTCCGAAAGCGGACATTATATTATTTCCAGCACGGTTAATTAATACCATTAAATGGGACTTGCACACTGCAAAATGGAGTTTCCAAAGCAGGGCAGATAGTAGCTATTCGCAGCCAACATAGACAACTTATATACAGATTCATTCTGTAGCTGCCAGCAAGCAATATTTACATGTACCTTCAGCTTTCTGCAAATGCATTGCAAGTTCCGACGCCAATGCCCATTGCCAATCCAATAATTTCATATTTCTTACCGGCCTACTTTACACAACAATTAAACTGTACAAAACAACAATTAAACTGTACACAATGCTATCAGGTTGATAACAGTCTATATACATGGTGTTATATAACCAGTCTCTCGCTATTCTGGCCGAAAGCTTGCCAGATTAGGGAGTTCAGTTGACTGAAGCTTCTTGATTTCAGATGCAGTTACCTTGCAGGATTCCAAAGATAATGCACGTAAATTCTTCAAAGGCTTCAAATAGTGTAATCCTTCGTTGGTTATGAGAGAATTTGAAACATTCAATGATACCAATTCTGTCAACCCTGTGGTCACAAGGAAATAGTGAACAAGTGTCAGCTGAAAAAGATATTTTAGTCAAATCCAATTTCTCAATTGAGTGCAAATAACAAGAAAAATGGCACAGGTAGTCTCGAATAATTTCATCACACTATCAAAACAAAGAAACATGACAAAACCAATCTCTACAAGCACACGTATCCCTGTGCATCATCTATAATGACATGATTTTATTTGCCAGGTGCTATGCAGTAAAGAATGAACTTATGAGCAACAAAAAGCAAATGATACCAGAAATCAACTCCAAGGTCTTGTCTGTCAGATTCGTATTCTGTGACAGGTTCAGAACTGTCAGGTGTACAAGATCTTTGATATTCTTCACCCCAGCATCAGTTAGTCCTCCACCACAGATTTCAAGTGATTTGAGATTTTTGAAGTCTGCTTGGCATAAAAATATTAGGAGTAAGAACATTTGGCAGAATCAGAGCAGGAAAATACACCTGGTAAAGTTTGAATTTTATGCCAAAAGAATGATTGTGGACAGTCTGGAGTCAAATTACTTATATCCGCAAATTTCAATAGCACAAAGGGAAGCAACTTGGGATTGAGACAACTTATGCAATGATAAAGTATATCCATACATTTCAAACAGTTTGTTCCAGAATCTGTAATGCGAGCGCCAAAAAGATCCAGACGTGTCAATCCAGTAAGACCTGCATCAACAAAAGCATTAGCAAGGGCAAAACATGATTAAACAGAGAAAAGGAAGATTATCCTTGTATGATTTTGAAGACTCATCTTCTATTCAAAGTTCTCTCTTTTTGTGGTTTCTAGATTAGGGTTTTTTTCTTGTTGCCTGAAGTATTTTGCATCAGTTTACTATTTAGAAACTTATGCTTCAAATACCAAAGTAACCTCAAAAAAAAAAATCTTCATTTCCGAATTCCTAGTTTCTCATCCGAGTTTAAGCTTCCAACAGATTTATCCCAATAACACTGGGAAAGAGCCCATAAATGTAATTACGTTTGCTTATCCATTGTTTTAGTGGGTTCCCAGCATTAAAAATAAACTTCCACCAAATGCTGAAATCCACAAATGCATTAACTTAAAGACACACAGGAGCCACATTATTTCAACAAAACATGACTCGGCACAAGAATACCATAAGTTTCTAATAGTTGCATAACCCAATACTTGCATTCATATTCATAGGTGAATCAGATGTGGGTTAATGCTTACTCGTAAGAGCTGTAAGTCCAGCATCTGTAATTTGGCGAGCATCCAAGTTGAGTGATCTAAGAGATGTCAGTCCAGATAACTTCCTTAAACCACCATCTGTTACTAAGGTGAATGATAGATTTAAGTTCTCCAGATGAGTTATTCCTAAAACAATGAGAAAAATTGTAAGAAAGCCCTTCCATTTGATAAATACACAGAGAGATGCATGGGGTAAAAAGTTGTCTTCACATCAGACAGAACACAAATAATGGTTAATGCAACAAACCCCCATCAATTTCATCCCAAAAATCAAATCCTAACATAAGAAAGGGATAATTAACTAAGCCTACTAAAGGGAGGATCACCAGACAAGCCAATTGTATGCTTAACGTGCATTTGCTTTTCTAGTGTTTCAGCTAGCCAACATTTTTCTAAACATTTTTATGTGAAAAAACAAACATCAAATGAATTTAGGGTCCCATTTTCAATGCCTCAGCACAATTAACAAAGCACAAGTACCAGTGAGTGAATCTTCGGAATCCAACTGAAAGGAGAAAAGATTAAAAAAAAAAGAATAAAAAAGGAGAAACAAAGACGGTCTGTAGAAATATTCCAGTGCTCTTGAATATGGACCTGCACTCAGCTTCATACACTACCAACCGTGCCAATAAATGACACTTTCAAATATAGCCATGGTGTATGATATGTTCCAAGCACAGAATCTTCAAGCAAGGTAAGCTTAAGTTTTTTTTGTCAATTAAGTGGACATCTAAAATATAAAGCAGCGTAAACATGCATACGCATTACACATGAGCATGATTTTCAACTCCCCACTTAATCTATATTTTTAATTCAAGACCTAATCAAAAACTATATTCTATTCTCTTTGAAAGCACTGAAAACCATAATCATTTAGTCATTAAAATCTCTTGAAAGTTAGAGAAACAAATAACATGCAAGGGAGAATTAATCATGGTGAGATGCAAGCACCAAAAGAGAATTAAGAAAAGGAAGAAATGGTTCTGGAGAGAGAAAAGGTGGAATTGAAGTTCCAGAATATTCTACAGCTAAAACCAGAATAGGACGAAGTATCATGAGTCACACAAGACAACTGCTAGATAGTAAGTGGATAGAATCCTAACCAGAAAGATGCCGCAGCCCACTGCTTCCAACTATAGTATCAGACAACTCCAAACTTTTAAGTGGAAGGCCTGAAGAGAGAAACCCAGCAGATATCAAAAGCATGCTTTAACACAAGTACAACATAGACCTGTTTGCCCTTCAATCAAAAATCATTAGAGCACCATTGTCGCGCCATATTGTTTTCCCAGACATGCAACTAGCTCACAAATTAAAGCGTCAATAAAAACACAGCACTAGTTGCATGTAGTTGCCATTGCTACACAACAATGAACAATGAATGGTTCCTTTGGAACTTCAGCAATAAGCTGAGTCATTGCTTTAGAAAGTAGCCAGCATATTCTATATTTTCCAAAATACAACTAGTACGTGCTCTCAGTTATCAAGATGCATGGTTATAAAAACCCTTAGAGCAGATGGAGATTCTTGAATGGGAAAAGCAGCACTGACAGCTATTAGACACCAAGAACAAAGCTATGACTATCTGAAATAACATAAAACAACATGGTTTATGTAACCCTGGGTTCTTTTTCCTCTCTAACTACCAAAAGATATACAAAGATTTCAAAATTTTTGAGATCTAACGAGGATTCATAATAAGAAAATGCTTGTGAAGGCCAAATGCAGGATAGCTGGTCAAAACAGTTGCTCTTTTATCTCATCAGGAGTTTCTTTTGCCCTGGGTAGCAAGAGTCACTGTGGAAAGGTGGCACGCCACACTGACATTATTAAGCAGCCAAAATATTCAAGATAGAACATACCTGCCAAATTAGCAATGCCTTCATCACCAATCCTACAAGAATCCAAGTTCAAGCTCTCCAATTTTTTCAAGCCTTGATAGAAGTGAAATCAGACAAGATGATAAGTGCAAGAACCATCATTTTATGGGAGAAAGAGCAAGAAGAAAAAATAGACTGAAACATAATTGGTCGGTTGTAGGACCATGAATAAATGAAATCATATAAATCTTAGAGACAACATCAAAGAAATGTACAACTATATAGAGGTTCTCTGTATACTCTGTGAGGGGAGAGGGAGGGAGGGAGGGAGGCATTGCAAACCTTTTAGATGCACCAAACATGCATCTGTTACATCGTTGAATGCCAAGCTCAACACCTTCAAGTTTTTCAATCCTGTACATGTTTAATGCCGTAAAATCAAGATTAAATAAATATGCTCCACTAAACTTATGAAGGACATAGTAAGGTCACAAGTAAACTTAATTCACTCACCAGAGAACTTATCACATCCATCATCAGGTAGATGACATCTGTTTAAATTCAAGTAGGCAATGGTTGCGAGAGCTGCAAAGACAAGTTCAGAGAAACACCTACTTGATTTCCCATTAGTAAGCAGCAATATATTAAGTATTGGTTGAAAACCCAATAACTAAACAATGAGTAAACCTGAAATGGAATCTAAACAAGCAGTGGTAATATTGCACCCCTCCAAGTTCAACATAATAAGCTTCTGCAAGCCTGCCAATAACAAACAAATGTTGTTACATGTCTACCCTAAAGATTGGAAACAGTGTGCAATGACCATTAGCTAAAAAGGCACACATTTGCCAGATTAGTGGGATCATTGTAGACCATTTCAAATATTTGGGAGCCAGAGCAATTTAATTTAGAAATGACAGATACTAGCTTGAAGAAATAGCAATGATTTCCATACAATAAAATTTCATACATGGAAAGGCCTTTAGGTGATCACCCTTTGTTAATAGCCATCTAATCTTAAAGGCGAAGCAACTATATAATCATAAAATTTGGGGCATGGGGGTGAGATGGGGAAGATGGGAGAATATTCACTGGTATAAGCAGATGTCGAGCCACATTCCCCTTTCACATTTCACAGATCATATAAATATCATTCCGCATTATGCAACATCATGTGGGGTATATGGATTGCATCCCTTTGGGAAAATTAGTAAATCTTTGCTTATGAAAAAGAACAGAGAGAAACATAGTGGAACCTCTTTCTTTCTTTTTTTATTGGAAACTCAGTGGAACCTGATATCTGGAATTGTTTACATGCACACCACAGGTGTTCCTACAGTCGGTTATGGAGTTTGCAATATAAGTTGGTAAGGTGATATCTCAAGCTCAATCTAGTCTAAGATTGTGTCTAAGCATTAATATATTTGAATCTCTTCCAAAGCATAAGAACTATGAGGTCAAAAATAACGAGAGGCTCTGCAATTTTCTCTGACTCTGGAAATGTACCATTAAAAACAGCTATTTGTTAGTGGCTTTCTGTTTTTTCTTGTGCTACACACTTCTGCAGTTTATACTGCCCATATCTCTAATGAAAATTGTTTACAATTGAACAAAGCAAATGGACCAGGAGAAGCTAAGCAGCCATGTTATTAGATGAAAACTGAGAGGAAGCAAAGTACCTCTTAAATAAGAAACTCCAACATCAGTAACGTTAGTATTAGAAATCTGTAACTCCTTCAAGTTAGTAAGACCTGAAACATGAGAAAAATGAGACTTTAGATATCAACCAAAATCTGGAAAAGGAAATCACAACAAATTTTGATCATCATCTAGTAAACATTCTTAAGCCTGCATCTTTTCTTTTCTTTTCTTTTATCTTAAATGTGGTCAATGAGGACCTACTTTTTTAATACTCTTTAACAATTCCATCTTTAGTGCTAAAAACTGAAGCTGGGCCATTGGTATTCCCGCCAGCCAAGGATGGCAAACAGTGCATTCATGAGTCATTCAATTCAAGTACCCTCAAATTACAATCAAAGAAACAGGTATTGGGACAGATAAGCATGTTCACAAAAACAGACATATACAGGTGTGCCCCTACAGATAAAATTAAACAAGAACGTAAATAAACAAGTACCTGATATAGCCTTCATGTCCATATCTGTGATGCACTTGCAACATCTGATATTAAGGGACTCAAGTTTTTTTAATCCTGTGAAAAGAAAAGAAAAAAAGGCAGCATTGAAGAGTGAGAGCCAGATCAGCAGATTAGCAACCAAATCCCACGTGATAGGATATAGAACTGCTAGGCATAAAGGCTAACATTGAAACTCTATTAAGTCATAAGTAGGCTGAGCTACTCTGTTCACACCTCTAGGAAGCATGCAATTTAAAGCAAAAATGCAATGTTCTCTGAAGAATACATCAAAGAAACCTGAAGCATTTATCAAACAAAAAGACAAACCTTTAAGATGAACTAGTCCACCATGAATCCCAGAACACCTCTCCATATCTAAATTTTCCAAGTTGAGTAAGGTAGAAAAGGCACGCATTCCTTCAGCAGTTACAGAGCAGCTCTTTTTCAAACTCAAGGATGTAATATTTGTAAGACCTTGAGAATACCCAGCAAGTGATTGGTGTTTATTAGTGGAGTGTCAGAATGATTATTAAATAGGTAATTACTTGGACATGCAAGAGAAAAATTTAAACAATATGGTGAATGGTAAAGAGAACAGCCATCAATTTCAGACATCAAACTGGAAAACATCTGTTCACATGCTACAAATGGCACATTAGGCAAGTAACATTCGAATAGTCAATTTTTTTTTTTTCAGATCATACCCTTGCAGCTCAGAGCTTGCTTACACCATTTTTTTTTCTAAATGGGCACATGGCAACATAAAATCTGTTCACAGGAAAACATCTGTTCAAGTGCTACAAATGGCACATTAAGTGAGTAACATTCAGATAGTCAAATTTTTTTTTTTTCAGATCATACCCATTGCAGCTCAGAGCTTATTTAAGCCATTTTTTTCTAAATGGGCACATGGCAACATAAAATCTGTGAGATCTATAATAAATAAATAAATAAATAACAGATCTCTTCAAAATGCTCCAAAAATTCCTCCAAGTATGACTTATACTTCAAAATTTGCTACAATGCTTGAGGAAACAATTCAAAAGTAATTATTTAAAACAACAAACAGGAACCAGATCAACAACTTGTCATTCTTAGCATTATCTAACCATTTTCCTAGCATTAAATCTTTCTTGAAAAGAGAACCTTTTCCATTAAAACAACAAACAGGGAACAGACCAACAAGTCGGCATTCTTAGCATTATCTAACCATTTTCCGAGTGCATATATACATCTTTCTTGAGAAGTTGACCTTTTCCATTGAATGCTATGCAAAATAAGTACCGTCAACTCATGACCAACCAAAGTAACATGCAGCATTGCAAGATAACTTACTCAGCATTTTTTACCAGGGACATGATTTTGTTATCCGCATAACATTCAGCATGGTTTTCACCATGGATGAATGCAAGCAGATCGTCAATTACTCTATTCAAAATTAAATAGATTAAAAACAACAATTATAAATGACTTGACCTATTAAATTTTCCAAACAAAATAAGCATCTCCCTTTGAACTCCAAATTTCAACTTCATATGGTTAATGTAAACCCTAAACATAAAAAGATCATTCCATTAACATAGCATGTATAATTAAGAAGGTTATTTCCATAAAGCACATGGCAGAAAATAAAAACAGTCATCAACTTAGCAACAAACCATGCCCCGTGTAACAATTATTAATATAGCAATAAGAGTTAAAAAGAATGAAATCAGATTTTGCACCAACATAGCCAAAATAAGGGAGTCGATTGAGATGTACCACTTAAGTGTTTCAGACCATGGTCAGAAATGTTGTTGCAATAATTTAGAGCAATTGCTTGGAGGTTTGAACAGTCCTTGAGGAGACCCAACCCAGCATCTGTGACATCAGAATCAGAAAGGTCAACAGAAAGCAAAGATGAACCTTGTGAAGAGATGACATCCATCCAACTATCCATAACTCCAGGATATTCACCCAAAAGGACATCCTGTTAACAAAAAAAAGGCAAACTAATTAGTTCCATCCTGCATGAAAAACTGAAAATTGGCCCATGCTCAACAACATAAAAGTGTTTCTATTTAAAATACTTTGAGAAATTACCTGAAGAGCACAGTCTCTAAAAGCTTCAAGACAAGCAGCCGTAAGACTATGTGAGATTACCAATTCATTAAAGATTTGCTGACTTAAATCCCTTGGCAGCATAGAAAATGATTTATATCTGCTGATGTCCTGTTACAATCGAGAATAAAAGCTTGAGCAAACTGTCAAAAAGAACAATCCTACGGCAACACAAGGCTAAGAAATAAAGTAACCTCGCGTATTCTGTAGATGCATAATTCCAGGAGAGATGGGAAACTGCATCCTGGCTGAAGATCAGCATTGGGTCGAGCAAATGTGGTCCCCAGCCATTTTGAACTTGAACTTTTACTATAGTTTCCAGAAACCCCTCTTCGTACTCTACCCTCTAAAACCTGCTGGTCTCTCTTCCTTGAACAAATTCCACCCATTGACTTGTGATCTCGCTGGTTATCTATTGATGTCATCAAACAAGCAGAAGATCGGTGTTGTTTCCCATTTCAAAGCCAAAGCATAGGGCAAAAAGCCTAATATATCCTGTATGGTTAAAAGAAAGTATCACATTAGAATTTGTTTGACTAATATAGTAAGGAAAATAAGAAAGCTATAAAAGTTAACCATCTACCATAATCTAGGGTGACAACATGATAACACTACTGACGTTGGTCCATCATATAGTTCATATACAATACAATGCAAACTCTAATGCACTATTAACAATTCCCCAGTTGAGACAAAGAAACCTTATGGATTAAAAACAACAAAGATAAAATTCCTCGTATCAACTTAAGAAAACACCAGAAGTTCAGCTTTCCTAGTTAGGCGTGCCATGTGCGTACTTCAGAACCTCAAAACAAAAATCATCAGCACTTTTAAGAAACCATCCGGAATCAAAGTAAGCCAAAGCAACATGATAAATTAAGAAATACGGACCAACTTCCATTTCCAAAATGCAAAGAGGGTGATCACAGATAAAATTCTTCATTTTTTTTCTTATTACACAGGCAAGCTTGAAATGAATTGACAGAGAAATCATCCGTTATAAATAAGCAAGTCTCATCTCTCAATTCAAAAAAATCAAACCAATCCAACTTCCCAGAACAACAATAGGGGGCACATGTAAATATTCATTTCCAACAAAAATCACAACTTCAATCACAATCAAATGATAACCCGCTTCACTATATCAAGTTCTAAAGAAAAGTACAAAGATTCATGCTACAAAATCAAGATTTACACCAACAAAAACCAAAACTTTACATGATCGTGCCCCTTTAATATCAGTTAATGATCATCAAAGTTGCAGTTCAGGAAACAAAACATCATCAAAGTTAGTAGAAAGAAACAACCTTAGAAAAGCCAAACTTTGATGTGATCAAGTGAAAGTGATCAAATAACAAAACCGATTTGTCTGAACTAAAAAGGGTTAGCTTTGGAGAGGGAAAGAGAGGACTTTAGAGAGAGAGAGAGCACCGAACGTGAAAGCTAAAAAAGTAGGGAGGAGAGAAAAGTAGAGTGAGCGGTGAAGGAACTGGGGCTGGAACCGCTCGATGAAAGACACGTGGAAATTGAGTGGTTGATGAGGTGATAAGTGTTTGGTTTTGATGGGTCCCACTTTGCGTCCTTTCTGCTTTATCCGGCGGGAGGAGAGAAATAATGGGTATGCCATTATTTTAATTATTATTTTTTTCCTTCTTCTTTTCTGTACTGTACGTACACAAATCGTTGCCCGTAGCCCTACTATACATTTAACTTTTTTTGGAAACCTCAATTTCGTCCTTGACCTATATACTTATTCTAAATTTAGTCCAAACTAAATTTTATCAATTTCGTCCCACACGTTTCAGAAAATATTCAATCAGGTTCTTTTTGTTAATATTTTAAGAAATGCTTGCAAAAATTGACAAAAAGACCCTTCATTTATGCCAGAAGCGTTTAAATATTTAATTAATAAATTATTATGTCTGGAGTCAATTAAGAATAGATATATAAGTTCGGTATTAAATTGATATTTACTTTTTCACTCCTTGTGCTTCTAAAATATGATTAATCAGGCATGTTTAGAGGGTGCTTGGCAATGTGGTAGTGCTTGCTTTTCAAATAATTTTTTGTGCCGAAATACATGTCAATGATTTTTTTTTTATTTTTTAAAAATTATTTTTGATATCAGCACATCAAAATAATCCAAAACGTACAAACCATATTAAATTTTAGCAAAAAAATAAATAATTTTTTTAGAAACGCGGTTTGCACCGCGTTCCCAAACATGTTCTTAGTAATAAACTTCATGCAAGACTCGTTCTTTCAAGATGGTGTTTAGTATTGTAGTCCAATCGTACTTTTAAAAAATTTTGAATTTTTTTAGCTTCAAATTAATTCTTTTGTGTTTTTTATTATTTTAATGTGCTAATATCAAAAATAAATTTTAAAAAATAAAAAAAATATATTATTTTAATATATTTATAGATAAAAAATACTTTGAAAATACACTTCCAAATAAACAAAGAGTATGCATCGTTATATTAGATTAATCCACATATTTAATTTAATTAAGTATTTCACTCCAATTTACTTTAAAATTTCGATGCACTGAATGGAAACCCATGTATCATTTTTTTTTTTTCATGAATCCACTCGTCAAAAAATCTCCATTCTCGTATATCCAGAAGGTGAATTTCTTTAGAAAATCTTGAAGATCCAATCACTGTAGTTAATGAGTCAACGCAAGCAATTAATAGGGTAAAAAGTGGTATGATCATAACATGAACTGAGTTAGTATTTATTGTAAAATCGAGGGACTATTCTTATCTTTGAATCCGTGACTTTAATTAATCTCTACGGCAATACTAATAAATGTTTCGAGATATTTTCGAAGAGGGCATTCGTGGCCCCCTGTTTCGTCCATAGATTTATTTATGTTATCCACCTGAGACACTCAGCTGTGGGGCCGGCTGGCCGGGAGACGACGACGGGAGGAAGGATGCTGTGGATAGAAGGAGTATTTTATAGAATTTATTAATTAGGGATAACTACGAAATAATTAATCATAAAAGTGCGCTAATGATACCAATCTTAAGTGCAGGAAAGAGTATTTTAATAGCAGCATAATGGGATAGACGGCAATGTTCTTTCCTCTGTGTATATTTCCAGTTGTTTGAAGGGAGGAGGAGAAGCAATGGTAGATTCATTGACAAAGAATGTATATTTAAAGTAGTTGTTGCCCTTTCATCATTATTCCTGGGAAACATGAGACAACTTCCATAAAAGCCTTGATTGATTGCTTGTATTGGACGGCAATTCCATTATTTTTAATTCATAGGTGGTGGATTGAATGATTAGGAAGTTCCTTACAAGACTTAACTCGACTTTGGTGGAATTAACTCCATCTAGGTGGATTAATTAGCTGATTTAGGATTTAATTCAAGTCCAATAATCAAACTTCTTACTTTTCTTTTCAGGGGAAAAAAAACAAAGTTATTTCAGAGTTTATTTTTTAAAAAAAAAAAAAACATCAGCTAATTCCAGCGAATCGCCTACCTCGCCTACCTTAACTCTGCCCTACTCTAAACTACATAGACTCTCTCATTAAAGAGCTAGTTGTTTTTGCATTCAAACATGCTTTTAAAGTACAGTATATTTTGAAAATTAAAATATATATACATATATATATATATATATTATTTGGATACATTTTAAAATAAAAAATATTTTTAAAAATAAAAATAATCACTAGCATAATAACAAGCATTACCTAAATCTTATTCCTATATTATCTACAAATATTGAA
>Ga0325410_1006043_pt1 | contig 13309 bp, 4 predicted proteins | sample PopdelMetagenome_16_FD_206182 | JGI IMG/M metagenome (GOLD analysis project Ga0325410, IMG submission 206182) | Populus deltoides microbial communities from Bellville, Georgia, United States - Xylem-PdIQD-R3 | ecosystem: Host-associated > Plants > Phyllosphere > Stem > Wood/Secondary xylem... | reverse complement strand
TTTTGTACGCAATATTAATTCTTGTTTATAATAATATCTGAGATGTTTATGTGATATTAGTATTTAGTCATTTTTAATTTTTAATTTTTTTTATGAAGTAATCATTTTATTTCTGGCCGCTATTATAGTCTAGATAATTTAGGTGTATTTCCTGGTGTCTTCAGATTTCCCCGAAGACAATACTGGGTGATATTCGGCCGTACGTGCCATTTGATTTCTCGCCAATATATTCGAGCATAAAAAGTCATTTAATTATTTCAATTCGAGGAATGTGTTTAGTTATTATTTTAGAATTAAGGAGACACGGAAATAAAAGTGTTTAGTTAAACGAAGATAGAAGTTTAAAATAAATACATTTTAGGGATAATTTTGGAATAAAATCCAATTTTTTTAAAAAAACAAGAGATACAGAAGAATATGTTATTCTTATTTTTACTATATATGTCTTTTTATCATAAAACAGTAATTAAATACTATTTAGAAGCCCAAATACTCATTGTCACCACACCCATTTAAGAAGGTCTCATTTTATGATAACAAACAAATCAATTGCTTATATTGCTTATCTTATCTATGTTTTCTTCCTCACTAGTCTTTTTAGTTTAAACGTTGGAATTTGTTTTATAAATTATGATTAATAGGCATATTTGATCCCTATTATGGGATGTGTTGTAATATAGAAAATATTATGTTTTTTCTTGTATAGTTTTATCATGTGTAATAAGTTACACCATAATATATGTATAATGCCCTACTTATATAAATAGTAAAAGAGATGCCCTACTAAGACACTCACCAAATTATTAGAAATCTGTGATTTAACTTGGTTTCAGAACCTCTCTACCTTAAATCGGTTCTTTACTTTCTGTATAATCTTGCACGCTACTGTCTCTGGCCAATAGGAAAACCAGAAGAGTCGGTAGTGCATCAATCTCTTTCATGAAATCAATGGCATTTTATTTCTGCATCACGCTGAAGCTAGCTCTTACACTTTCTGGAGACGACGAGTAAAATATCAGATGGAAGGGCAACAGAAGAAAAGTTTTCGCACTTTCCCCTTTCCATTGCCCTCGACTGAAGAAGGTAATCTAATGAGGCCTAAATTAATCACAGATGATTTATGATTTACGATCATGCTTTCCATTCAAGGCGGACTGCCAACTAGTATAATAACGATTTGTTTTGATAAGCACGTGCAAAGAACTTCATTAAAAGTAATAGATAATTAAATAATCCGTGATCCCAGATATCCTAATCATCCATCAAATGTTTATTTACTTTTCACCAAGATTATAGAGGAGACTAGAACGAGCCACTCTTTGCCATCATGCACCTATAAATAGCCCCGCAAATTCAAGCTATACCACAACACACCATACATTAAAAACCTTCCCAACACTTTATTTTTTTTTTTTGGATTCGAGGAAACCTCATCCCCCGAAAAGCGCACTTTGTGCATCCAGGTGAGGGAGTAAAACTCCGGCTGTTCCAGGCTCTTACAAGAGATGCACGCCCTAACTCGAACTCGAGACCTGCTGTGTAGATCTCAAACCCTTTGCCAACACGCTCTTGCCTCATTCTTGTTCTAATACCTTCTGTGAGCATGGCTGAAGAGAAGCAGCACCAAGGCGTCTTCCACCACCACAAGAGCGATGAGAAACCAGTTGAGGCCGGTGGATTTGTATTCCATGAAAGCAACCAAGAAAGAGGAAGAAGAGGCTAATGGAAAGAAGCACCACCACTTCTAATTGTTTTAATTAATTAATTAATCTTGTGTGTTACAGGCCTTAATCTTGGTTACGTGTACTAATCAATATAGTTATAAATCACCCCTCATAAATAATACCAGTATGCACGAGATTTTTGTATCGCTGCCGAACCGGTGCTATGTGGCTCTTTCGCTTTTGTACGCAATATTAATTCTTGTTTATAATAAAATCTGGAATATTTATGTGATATTAGTATTTAGTCATTTTTAATTTTTAACTTTTTTTATGAAGTAATCATTTTATTTCTGTCCGCTATTTAGTTTGTGTGTTTGTTTTTGAGGTAATTTTTGTGGTTGTTATTTTAAAAAAATAAGTTAAAAAAAGTATGGTTAAGTGTGGTTAGTTGAATTTAGATACAATAAAAATTGTGGTTAAGATTTATGTGTAGCAAAAAACATGTATAAAATATTTGGTAGTTGTGTTTGGAAGTGTGGTTGCAGTTGCTTTTCAAAATGTTTTTTACTTGGAAATGCATTAAATTTTTTTTATTATTTTTTAAAAATTATTTTTGATATCAGCACATCAAAATGATATGAAAACATAAAAACATATTAATTTGAAGTAAAGAAAAAAATATTTAAAAATTAATTTTTTTCAAAAACACTTTTAAAATACAAAAACAAACAGAGTTTTACGAAACTCAGTTAAAAAACATGTAATAACTGCTTTATAAAAACTATATTACAAACTTAATTTTTTAATAAATTTCATAATATAAAATATAGTTTGATTTATTATTAAATACTTTATTATATTTATTGCATCGCAAACGCAAAAGTAGTTGCGCAATAAACCTAGCCTAAATAATTTAGTTGTCTTTCCTGGTGTCTTCTGATTTCCTCGAAGACAGTACTGAGAGGTATTCGGTCGTGCCATGTGATTTCTCGCCAATATGTTCGAGCATAATAAGTCATTCAATTATTCAATTTGAGGATTGTGTTTAATTATTATTTTAAAATTAAAGAGACATGGAAATAAAAGTGTTTAGTTAAACAAAGATAAAAGTATAAGATAAATACGTTTTACGGATAATTTTGACATAAAATCTAATATTTAAAAAAACAAGAAATATAAAAAATATATGTTATTCTTGTCTTTATTATATATATCTTTTTTTATTAAAAAACAGTAACCAAACACTATTTAGAAATACAAATACTCAAATAACTTTTGGCAGTGTGATTATGGTTGCTTTTCAAATAACTTTTCGTGTTAAAATGCATGCCAATGATATTTTTTTATTTTTTAAAAATTATTTTTGATATTAGCACATCAAAATGATCCAAAACATACAAAATATATTAAATTTTAATATAAAAAAATTTAATTTTTTAAAAACGCAGTTTACTCCGCGTTCCCAAACAGTGTCTCAATTGTCACCTCACCCAATTAAGTAGGTTATATTTTATGATAACAAACAAATCAAATGCTTATATTGCTTATCTTATCTATGTTTTCTTCCTTACAAGTACTTTCAAGTTTAAATGTTGGAATTTGTTTTATAAATCATAGTTAATAGGTATATTTAATCACAAGTATACTCACTTTCATGCTTAAATTTTTATTAAAAATTATTCTCCAATAAAAATTATTTACCACGGAAAGAACCAAATACATTGATTGTCCTTAATGCCTCATATTGGAATTTCAGCTGAGCACAAAATTTAACGAAGAGTCGAAGACCTATCGTGGCAAACGTATTTTTTCCGTCACCAAATATATTGTTAATTAATTTGTTGTCGTGAATACTGACCATTGTTGTAAAATTCTTAATTATACTGTCTGCTTCATATGTAGTGGTGTTGTCTTATAAAAGAAGAGCAATGTTTCGACCAATATCCAAGAAATTACACAAAAAATCAAAAGAATTATTTAAATATAGAATTTCTTATTTACGCTTGGTTCGAAAGAGATGATACAGTGTATTCTAGGGTTTAATAAGAACTTCATTATAAAAGTAATAGATAATTAAATAATCCGCGATCCCAGATATCCTAATCATCCATCTAGCATTTATTTACTTGTAACCAAGATATAATTTATAGAGGAGATTAGAACGAGTCACTCTTTGCCATCATGCACCTATAAGTAGCCCCACAAATTCAAGCTATACCACAACACAAACCATACATTAAAAACCTTCCCAACACGCTCTTGCCTCGTTCTTGTTCTAATACCTTCTGTACGTGAGCATGGCTGAAGAGAAGCAGCACCAAGGCGTCTTCCACCACCACAAGAGCGAGGAGAAACCAGAGACTGCCACAGGTTATGATGCTCCACCTCCTCGTGTCTCAGATGTTGATTACAGAAAAGAAAAGAAGCATCACAAGAATCTTGAGCACGTTGGTGAGCTTGGAACTGCTGCCGCTGGTGCTTTTGCCATGGTACAATGTTTTGTCAGTTGTCACTCGCTAATTTAAATTCTGTATGTTACTATATATATATATATATTCTGGTTAATATTTTTTTTAAGGTATTCTTTTATTTCATGTAATAATCAATCTTTTTCAAAAACACCTGTTTTCAATCATTGTTTTTTTAGAATGGTTATTGTTATATGTTTTTATTATATTTTTACAAAAAAAAGGGTAAGTTGGTGGATATTTGTGTATAATTGATGTGGGATTCTCTCATGTTAAATATTTCAATGCGAGAGCTACAAACAAATTCACGATCTTTTAATCAATTATTTTTTATAACCAGAGACAAATTATTTTCCAGAACACCTATAAAATGATACCAGGCCTATATATGAATCCTTGTTTTCATAAAACAATTATTTTTTCTCTCTGTTTTTTTTTTTCTTTAATGAAAGTTCAAGGAATCAGCAAGCCAGCAAGGAATAGTTTTTTTTTTAATTCCATATTTATTTGTTGCTTTAATAATTTAGAATGAGAAGCACAAGACAAAGAAAGACCCCGAGCATCCACACAGGCACAAGATAGAGGAGGAGATTGCCGCGGCAGCTGCAGTTGGAACCTGTGGACTTGTATTCCATGAGCATCATGAGAAGAAAGCAACCAAGAAAGAGGAAGAAGAGGCTAATGGAAAGAAGCACCACTTCTAATTGTTTTAATTAGTTAATTAATCTTGTGTGCTACAGGCCTTAATCTTGGTTACGTGTACTAATCACTATAGTTATAAATCACCCCTCCTAAATAATACCTGTATGCACGAGATTTTTGTATCCCTGCCGAACCGGTGCTATCTGGCTCTTTCGCTTTTGTACGCAATGTTAATTCTTGTTTATAAAAATATCTGAGATGTTTAGGTGATATTAGTATTTAGTCATTTTTAATTTTTAATTTTTTCTTATGAAGTAATCATTTTATTTCTGTCCTGGTGTCTTTAGATTTTCCCGAAGACAGTACTGGGAGGTTTTCGGCCGTGCCATGATTACTCGCCAATATGTTCGAGCATAATAAGTCATTCAATTATTCTAATTCGAGGATTGTGTTTAATTATTATTTTAAAATTAAAGAGACGAATATAAAACGGAAATAAAAATGTTTTGCAAACAAAGATAGAAGTATAAAATAAATACATTATAGCGATAGTTTTGGAATAAAATCTAGATTTTTTAAAAAAATAAAAAAAAAGGTACATAAAAATATGTTATTCTTGTCTTTACTATCTCTTTCTTTTTTATTCCAAAATATTGATCAAATATTATTTAAAAGCACAAATACTAGATTGTCACCTCATCCAATTAAGGTTTAAATGCTTATATTATATTGCTTATCTTATCTATGTTTTCTTCCTTAGTAGTACTTCCAAGTTTAAATGTTGGAATTTGTTTTATAAATCATTTGTTAATTGGCACATTTGATCCCAAACTTAAAAGTATGTGGTATGCTTACTTTCATGGTTAAATCTTTATTGAAAATTATTCTCCAACAAAAATTCTTTAACACGGAATATTAACATGGTTAAAATAAATTGAGTAATTAAAAAATTAATATAAAATAACTCTAGATTGACATATTTTGTGAAACTCAAAACTCTTTCTTCCACGTAGAAAAGAAATATGATTTTTCTATAACTTATATAGTGGGAAGTTAAAGGGTTATAAATGAGTCTTAAAGCAAAGTAGTATTGGTTTAACCCACTCGTGCACACTTGGTTCTGGCTAGCTCGGAGTCTCAAGGCTCGAGTCCTGGGTCCTAGGCTTTAGTTTTGGTTTGTTTTTTCTTAACCTGTTATGGACTTGGATTTAAGTTTATTATAAAATAATTCTTTAGCCCAGAAAAAAAATATTTTTTACTGGTCCATTTACGAATATTTAGCCTATAAGTAAAAAGTCTGAACATATTTAATTTTCCTCCCTTATGTTTTACCTTTATTATCTTCTTTTCTAGAGTTTTTGTTCTTGTCATTGTAAAGAGTTTTTAAGTATAGATTCCCTTGGTTCATTAACTTTTAAAAGTAAACATATACTTGTTGCAATCATTAAAGACTTGTTAATATCATTCCTTTGTACAAAGAAAGGAGAAATACAACTTTAAGGACATAGGATTTATAATTGAAAATTAAAAACTTCTTATTACCTTCTGTTCTTTTGAGTTTCATCAACAAGTAAGTACTATAGTTTCTCTGGTTTTAGTTTCTCTAGTTTAGTTTATATGTATATGATAGTATCATGCTAGGTTTTAATTTACATATAATATTTGTTTATATGGCTATAATACATGCTAAATTTTTATATATAAGTTTGCAAGTTTGCCTTTTTTAGATACTTTTGCATGATATATATAATTTAAACAATTGTGATCCTTTATTTAATCTATAGCTTACAAACAACATCAAGTAATACAAGACCAAAGTTAAAGTTAATTTTGTTTGTCTATTTGTAATTAAAGATACAAATTTCTCTTATGATAAATAAAAGGAAAAAAGTCTAAATCTTCATCAAACTCAAATTCATATATTTATTAACACTTCCTATAATTCCACACACACACACACACACATATATAAATTCATCTTTATAATTCCCACATTTAAGAATTTTACATCAAGAGCAATTCTAAACAAAATTTGCAGTTGAATACTCTAGCCAATCTGACTCACTCATGCAAATATTATTTAGTATACCTTTCATAATTGGAGTTATAAAACTTAATTTCAGGTGTGATTTAACTCTTTGAAAAAATAAGATACAGATCTATAATTGTTTTGAAGAGAAGAAAATCTATTCCAACCATTAACACTCTTAAAATTACCCATTTCAAAGATACATGTAATCCGTCTGCCAAAATTCAATTTAACCTTTCTCTAGTTATTAAATCATATCTGGAGTTTTATAGCTACAAATTAAACAAAATCAATTTCAATTGAAAGCTAATACCTTTATATATAACTTCCATGAAGAAGCATATTTCAAATTTCTTTATTTACTAACTTTACTTTCGACTAAAAGCTAAATGTTAAATCTATCAAGATTTTAGTTTATTAATTTGATGAACATTTAAGTATTTCCACACCTGTCTACATTATTCACAATAATCATTCTCATCTATTACATCTTAGAGCTTTATTAAACACATAATTTTACTGAAATCAACTAATTAAACTCATTCTTTATTTAAATAATTACATCCCTCTTTCCTTGAGAATATATTTGCTTAATTAAATCCCAACAAGTTCACACATGAATATATTTTCTTTAGTTCTTATCACAAATCCATTACCCATCCTTTTTCCTATATCTAGAAACATGTTTTTCAAGATAACATTCCTAACTGAACACACCTTTGTTGAACCCTCTCGGCGGAGCGGCGACCCCTCGATTGGTTTCGAGTATTTTTGTTTTTTGTGTTGAGGAGTCGCCACCTAGTATTTGGTCACTAGGAACCCTAACTGGTCTTTCAGAGATTTTAAGGTAAGGGACTGGTTGCGTAAAGGGAAGGTATTAGCACCCCTAGTATGCCCTACCTAAGTTAAACAGCTTGGTGTTTGGTTTGCTTTATAATTGCTATAGTGTTAGTGTTTTCTAATCCCGTCAGTTTTTCTAGGTTTGATTAAACTAAATTTATTAGGATAGAAATCCAAGGAAGTTCCATGTGTTTTAAAAGCTCATTTTCTCCTTAGTTTTTCAAGAGTTTGCGACTCGTAAATCGCAAGGAGAAGGGACAAAAATTTAGAAATCTAGGGTGCTTTAAAAATCTATTTTTTTTTATCTTAGTGTTTTATACTCTCACGGCTCGTAAACTGTGGAATAAAAAATTGAAATATCCTCGATTATAATCAAGGCTTCTTTCAAGGATGTGTGCGGATTTATTATTCCTAGAAAAATATTTTAGATATTTACCACTCCGGGTTTCTTTATCCAAATATTAACAGTGAATAATAACAAATTATTCCCAGTAATATTTTAGATATTCGTCCTTTAAGGATTTTTTTATCCAAACATTATCAGTGACTAATAGATGAATTCCCCCCAAAATAAAATTTTTATATTTTTTGGAATATTGGCCAATACCCTTTGGAGTTTTACAAACATGTTGTAAAATCCAGAAATGTAAGAAAATAATTTTTGTTGTGTTTAAGAAATCCATGCTAAAACACATTTTCTTTTTTAAACTTCAAATATTTGTTTTTTTTAAGAGAAAATTCAAAATATGTTAGGGTATTGGTCGTATGCATGAAAACATTTATATATATGTGTGTGTGTGTGTACTTACCGTATTTGCGTTGAAAACTGGGTATTCTAAATGCGAGATTGATATATTTTTTATAATAAAAAAATACAGACCTTAAAATAAATATGCTAGAAAATCATCAATCTCTCTCTCTCTCTCTGAAAAAAAAAGGTGAAACCAGTAGATCTAAGCTCAGCGACAGTTCAAGTGAATTATAATTCACTTGAATAGTAAACACAAAAGGCATGCACAGTAGGTATGTAATTAAAATGCAAAGTGAAGAGAATGCATGGAAACTTACCTGGCGCTGAAACGGGCGAAGGGGATGGCGCTGCAGCTTCTGCACACGACCGGTTATCACTGATTCTGGAGACAATGACGAACGCTGGTAAAACTGATGTTGGTCTCTGTCTTTCTCTTCTTGCCGATGCTCTCTCTGGAGACGGCGAAGACGATGATGAAGGTGTGATGTGCTGTGGAATGGACGTTCTTTCCTCTGTGTTTTCTTGCTCTTTCTCTGTTTTCCTGCGGGCTGCCTCTCTCTCGTTGCTCTTCCTCCCTCTCCCTTTGTCTCTTTTTTTCGTTTCCCTGCCCTCTCTCCCCTGTTCTGCTTTCTGTGCTCTCCTTGTCTGTACTGTGCTCGTCCATTTTCCCTCTCTCTCTGCTGGTTCCTTTTATATATGCTAGTGCTGAGGACGGATGTCTACAACCGCGGCTGAGAAGAAACAAACTGTTGTCTGCTGGTTTGCATGTTCTCCTGGTTGCGGGAGTTGTTGATGACGTTGCCGCTAATCTTGACTGCAACCAACGCTGGGGAGGGAGATCACCGTTGGAGGAAACGCTATTGATGCCATAAGGATGGAGTCTTGCTATTGTAAACATGAACTAGCTTTACTGTCGTGTTTCTCCCAAAAAGGAACCAGCCGTGAGGAGCAGTGATGATGTTGTTTTTGTGGCACCGAGAAGAAGTTCGTTGGACTAGAAGGAAGAAAAAAAAGACGAAGGCCTCTCCTGTAACACAAGATGAAAGCCTATATGGTGGCTTTTGGAGGTCAAAGGAGGTCCTTTTCTGCTGGGTCTGTGAGATGGGGAGATGGAGAGGCAGCTCTCGTTCAAGAGAGTGATCTCTGTTTCCTTTTTTTAAGGGAGTGGGGTGGCTGCTCATTTTTTTAAAAAAAAAAGATGAGAGGGTGGCTACGGCTTCTTTGCTAGAGAGGATAGGGTTAGGGTTTTTTTGTTTTCCCTTCTTTTCTGAAAAATTACCCCCTTCCTGAATATTTTTCTCCTCCCTGTGTATATAGCTGAATGTTCACTTATATAGAAAATCTCTATATGTTCTATTTAAAGAAATATTGCAATAATTATTGCAGAGATTGTCTTCTATAACCAGCACCAACAAATCCTATATATATGGTATTTTTTATTGCAATGATTATTTTCCATAACCAGCACGAATCAAATCATATATCTATGGTATTTTATATTGCAATAATTATATATGATTCAATAATTATCTCCTTGACATATTGCTTCCTTAACTCTGATGCTCTATGTTATCGCCACATGTAAATCTTTATTTAAATTTTTTTTTATCAAAACATGGGTAAAAAATTGGGTAGCAACAACCTTCATCAAATCCCTTTCATCTAGGGTTCCACATACACTCAGTGTTATCAATTCATGTAAAATAGGTTCAAACATGTAAAACCCCGTAAAACAAAAGTTCAACCGGTAAATACCTGGGAGAAAACATGAGGGAACCGGTCAATGAACAACTTAAAAGACACTAGGATAAGAAAATACAGCATTCAAACATTACCTACCCTCATTTATGAGGAAGTATAACTACATTGAGAGAATAAAAATGTGACTTTTTCTCTCCTTATAATCTGGCTAGAACAGCTTTAGCAACCCCTTCTCTTTCTAAATTTCCACCAAAACACTCTTTGCATGTCACCTTTCTTGAATGCTTGAGTGAGAGAAGAGTAAATGTGAGGTGGGAGACCAAAAAATTAAAGTGTTGGAAGAGGTATAGGGTTGGTCGGAACACCATAAAAGAAAGGGAAGAAAAGTGATAAATGCAAAATATACATATTTTTTTTTCTTTTACACTATGCTTTTTAATGTATTTTGAACTTATTTGAGTTGATTAGAAGTTATTTTTATGAGTTTGGCATGCAGAAGAGACTTCGTGAATTAATCGTTAAAAAATAAGAAATTCAGCATTTTACGTTTTGGACCTAGCTTCTTGTGACAAGTTGTTTGCCAAGTTAGAGTTCTAGAATGAGAAGGTCGGCTTAATCTAAGTTGAAGTACACATGTCAAGGTTTCCAGGAAGGTATTTTAGGCAAAAAAAAACCAATCTTATTTGGACCTCAAATCAAAACTGCAAACTCGGGCCAAAATCCTTCTCGCGGCAAGATTATTTGCTTTCATACTAGATATTTAAACGGGAATATCTTAAGCTTCTGATATCAAAATCAGGCAATTCAAGAACCCAAATTCATGTACACACACATGACTACAACTTTCATAAAAGACTCAAAGTCAAATAAAATTGTTTTGAAGGACAAAATCCGAACGCAATCTGATTGGTCAAAATGAGTCTTCTGATCTGATTCAGAAACTGACAATGTCATCTTAATACAACTGAGAGTCTGACATAAGAACAGTGGGCCTTACAACCCAATAAAGGTTCAAATCAATCCTTTAGCATGTCACGAATGAAAAAATATAGCTGGGATGGTTGGATATTGCAAGAAACCAAGTTAGAATCAAAGTCTAAATTGCAACAGAGGTGGTATTACAACAAAATTGTGATAGTAGCAAAATCAGTTTTCAACACAAATTCTGAGAAATTTATCCAACTTTAAGGACCAGATAAAAAAGGAAAGAATTTAGCATCATGAAGACTCCTAATTAGCTTAAGAATCCTGAAAATTTCGGCAGCAAAGTGGGAGGATAAAGAGAAAGCAGAACACAACTGAAACAGGGTTCGAAAAACATTCATTTCTTCTCTGCTTTTGACAATATTCCAACAACCGTGAACTAAACTCCTGAATTCGGTTCAAGAGGAATACACACCATCTCCATTAGCACGTTGTGAGAAGTAACATTATCAATGTAATTCTTTCATATTCAAGTATTTATTTTTCCTTATTCAGAATTATGCTATTGATTGTTATTCAAGCTTATTGAATTGTTTTGAGATAGCATGTATGCTTTCTAGCTTAAAGATTAATTTGATTGCTGAAACTCTCATCTTTATTTATTAGGGAAAAATAAACTAAAATTGTCAAGCTTTTGAACGTTTGCTTAGAATAAATGCATAGATTTTATTCCTAAGACTACTGCCGAGTGAATAAAAATTGCTTTCAATATTACATTTGTTTGATGGCAAGAAATTGTTTACAGAGCTTTTTCTAATTAATGTACTCGTAATCTCATCGATTTTCCTCAGCTTTAAGGGATATCGAATTTATTTGCTTGACGTGAAAGAATATTTATTTTACTTCAATGATCAACAAATTTATAGGAATAGATGTTTGGACTCTTAAACTGATTTAACAACATATCAATTTATTCTTTTTAGAATTATTGTTTCTTGAATTTTTCATTCAAATCCCCCGTTCTTTCTCATTTTGGTATACTGTAAGAAGATTAATAAACGAAATTTCTCTTGGGTTCGACCTGGTTTTCACAATTATATTACAAATTTATTTTGTTTGTGATAGTTAAGTCAGAATTATATTTTGGTGGTTATATTGAAATTGATGTTAATATAAAAATTTAATTAAACAACTGCAAATAATCCCAACATTCCTCTCATGTGAAAATGCAAATAGCAATTGATAGTCTAATATCTTTGGTGGGAGTCATGACTTTTGCAACCCTCTCATGGCTTGGTCTTACATTATCGAACAACAGAAATGTAGCTGGCGAATTTTAATAACCAAGACATAACTCCTTGGAGCCAAAACATGAGAACACTCTCTGTTTGTTAACATTATTCAATGGCCACCGCCAAATTCGAACTAGACAATAATCTTGTTATGCTTCAAGGGTGGTGGTGAAGGAGGAGAATCCTCGGATTTAACACAAGAACCTTCAAGAATGTCGCCTTCCTCCGCGGTCCTAGCGTAACAATCATGGCAGGCCAGCATTGTCGAGTGATGGTGCGAATTGCTCGACAACATCCACGACCTCGGTTAGTCTCTCCATTAAAGAAGAAGAGGATAATTTTCCCGGTGCTGGGTCAAAGAACCCCAACAAGTGTAATGCGATTTCCGAGACACTATAAGGATCTTCTCAGGTGAACTTCAAGAAACAGCTGAGCATAATTAAGTGATTTTCCAACTTTTGAATACAAATATGAAATAGTATGATGTTTGTGACAAATTGGAAGGGAATCGTCATCAAGAGTTCTATAGCAGTTTGATCAGCTTCAGGGTTATTGCGGATACAATATTGCTGAATCTCGATCAATATTAACATTGAAAAGCCCAATTACTAGAGGAAAGCTGCAACTCCCTTATGCTTTTAGCTGTCGTTGGCATCGCTGGCTTCTTATTGGTTGCAATCCGAAATAGCTAGTTTTTTTTTTTAAAGTGTTTTTTTTAATATTAATATGTTAAAATAATTTTAAAATATATAAAAAATATATATATAATTTAAAACACAATTCCAAACAACTCAAAATCACAACAAAATGAGTTCGAAAAAGTTAGCAGTAATATATATCCATGAATGAATAGATTAATTACTTAAAACTATAATTTTCTCAAGACAAATTAAATTGGATCCACCCACCAACAATTCTATAAAATATCAAAATTTTGTCTTATAAAAAAAGAGCAATGTTTCGAGCAATATCCAAGAAATTGCACAAAAAATCAAAAG
>Ga0325410_1006042_pt1 | contig 13311 bp, 3 predicted proteins | sample PopdelMetagenome_16_FD_206182 | JGI IMG/M metagenome (GOLD analysis project Ga0325410, IMG submission 206182) | Populus deltoides microbial communities from Bellville, Georgia, United States - Xylem-PdIQD-R3 | ecosystem: Host-associated > Plants > Phyllosphere > Stem > Wood/Secondary xylem... | reverse complement strand
TGCCTCTGCAGGGTCCCATAACAATATACTCTTTGTTTTCACCCATCCACTTGGTGGTGGCTTTCTAAAATCTTTCCTTTTCCACGAAAACAATAGATTAGTTCCCAAATAGAAATCATATTCAAAAAATTTCTAACTATATTAGTCTATTTATGATTGTAAAAAATTCTTGGTATTCTAGCAGCAATCGTTTGCCCCAATTACCACTAGCTATGGATAAACCGTGCATGTATACAAAATCAAGCTGCCTCTGCAGGGTCCCATAACAATATACTCTTTGTTTTCACCCATCCACTTGGTGGTGGCTTTCTAAAATCTTTCCTTTTCCACGAAAACAATAGATTAGTTCCCAAATAGAAATCATATTCAAAACATTTCTAACTATATTAGTCTATTTATGATCGAAAAACATTCTTGGTATTCTAGCTGCAATCGTTTGCCAATTACCACTAGCTATGGATAAACCGTGCATGTATACAAAATCAAGCTGCCTCTGCAGGGTCCCATAACAATAGACTCTTTGTTTTCACCCATCCACTTGGGGGTGGCTTCTTAAAATCTTTCCTTTTCCACGAAGACAATAGATTAGTTTCTTGGTCTGATTATGTACGAAGAAAAGTTTTTTTTAATAAGAAGGGTTTTATTTAAAAATATAACTCTTTTAATTTTAATATAAAAATAAAAAGAACTATTTTTTTATTTAATATCAAGATTACATCTTACATATAAATTTATAATCTCGGATACTAATAGAAACAAAATAGATTTTTTTTTGTATTTTAAATTTAATCCCACATATTAAAAAAGAATAAGATAAATGTTTTTTGATATTTTTGAAATATAGGTCAAGTCACCTACTTTAACAAATTGGTTATTAAATTAAAAATGTATGCAAATATATAAGACTATTTTTTGTGATTTTCTTAATATGATAAAATATACAAATATAATTTATTTTTGAGAGACTTGGTCACATGAAAATTAAAATAGAAATTGTATTTTAAAAAAAAAGATTCTTTTGTTGTTTTGTTTTTGCAGGAGGGAACTAATTCGCTTCCAAATATTAAATATGAAAGGATAAAACTAAAAGTGAGGAATCAAAATTGATTGCAAAATTGACATCAAATCTTTGAAAATTTAGCTAAAACCACGTTGAGCAAAACATAATAATATATTTTAAATTGAACAAGATATCAATTTAAAAAAAAATTATTTATTATTTGAAATTGACTCAAAAGCAAGCGAACACAGAACTCAAACATAAATCTAAAATTGGATAGCAACATGATAGATTATGACAGTTCATGATGGGATTCTGAAATTTAAGTTGTAAAAATCTTCTAGTTTGTTACGATGGCTTGTTAAACATACTTGTAAAGCTGGATCCTATTGTAACTACAACTCTATATATATAAATGCATTTTCCAGTATGCTATCGGAGCATGCTATGGCTAATGACTGAACCTTTCTTACAAAGCTTCCTCAACAATCAAACACTCTTATAATGTCTTCCAATTCATGCAACACTAAAAACATGTTGTATCCCATGGCTCACAAATCTAATGTGTTTGAAGTTTTCCAAAACTAAAAAGCTCTTGTTAAAAACTCGATCTCTTGTAAGATTAGTGAATTCCTTTCTAATGAATTCAAACAATTTTTTTAATATACATAAACTCTTCTCTTCAGCTCAGAAGCTAGCTTCATGTTTTGATTCAATCACCTACATTTATTCTTACCGGGAAAGTAATCACATGGCAGATCACCTCGCTAAACAAGGAGTGCACAAAATATCTAATTTTGTTGTTTGGCTATGACCCTCTGTAGCTTGTGATATTTTGGGGCAATGTTTTGGTTACTATGCAAGTAATAGATAGTGGAAAGATATTAACTGATCTGAAGATTATGTTCCTATATTTAGCTAGTTAGCTCAGCAAATTTTTTTCTTGTGTAATATGATTGCATAATACAATTATGTCTTATTTAATCCTATTAGCTTCTTCAAAAAAAAATTAATTTTTTTAATATACACATGACATTTATTATCATCTAACTTGTCCATATCCTTCCCCACTAAATGGAATTGTAGAGAGAAAACATCGACACATTAGAGAAATGGGCTTAACTCTTCTTGCACAATCACATCTTCCAACCACTTATTACATGAAGAATGAAGTGTGTTTTGACGTGGAGAAAAGTACCTCATAAATACTTTTAAGATACTTTTAAGGTTAATCTTGTCTGGATAAGTTTCCTTTTACTTTTATTGCACACGTTGTCTCCAACATCTTATGTCTATCTCTTTTATTTATTAAGTTATTTACTTTATTAATTAATTAATTAAGCATTGTCATCTTAAAATTAATGACTCTCTAATTTACAAAGCAAAATGCCTTGAGATATTGGTTGTTAAAAAACCATCGTAGAATTTTCCATTGGTCATCGATTTCGAGCATTCAACTAGTTGAGACTAAATCTAGGCATAAAGCGTGATTCAAAAGTGGTGCCTTTGGATATCTCCATTGGCACCGTAGGACCTCCAACGTAATTTCAAGCTCTAACATTATCCGTACGATCACTTTCGACAGAGGCCTGTAGGTTAGACGAATCGCTATCGTGGCTTGAATTCAATGCCCCATCTCTAGATTCGATCACATAACTTTAAAAAATAAAGGATAAACAAGAAAAGAAAATGACATATAAAATTTATTCTTTAAATTTTATTTTTTGTAAAATTAATTAGTGATATCAGAGTCAGAAATAACATATTATTTTGGGTTATGCAATATTTACCAATATCAGATATAAAAATATTCATATGAACTATTCATTAATGTTAGAGTCAAGAACATGAAAAGAAAAAAAAAAGAAAAAGAAAATGGAAAACAAATTCTTAGTAATTTAACACAAAACCAGCAATGCAGTCTGTCTTAGGTAGGACATTTAAGGGGTGATAATATCTTTCCTTTTATGTAATCAGTCTCATACCATAGAATCTCTATTGACCAGTTAGGGTTCTTAGTGGCCATAATACTAGGTGGTTACTCCTTAAACAAGATTTTTTTCTAAAAGAACAAGATGTCAGATATCTGTTCTTTTTCCATCGAGAGATTATTTTTAATCATTCGCCGCAATATCCTGGTATGACAAATGGAATATCCAAGGCTCGTAGGCCTTCAAGCCTAGGCTCGCACGCTTGGGCTTGTAATTTTTTTTATTTAAAGGGTTATCAACCCCTATTTTAAAAAAAAAAAAATTGACGGCTTGTCGCCCACTGTAACAGACGATGTGTTGCTTGCAAGCTCAGAATCCGGCTACCACTATGGTGGTCAGAAAATCAAGCCTACGGGTTTTTACCAAAAAAATAATGTTTTCAATCCATTCTAACTTGAAAAGCATCCTACAAACACTCTTAAAACATTCATAAACCAACATATCAACCCAATAAACAAAAACAAAAAGTCCATATCACAAAATCAACCCAAATAAAAAATTTTATTATCAACTAAGATATGATTTTAAAGCAATTTTAAAGCTCAAAACAACCATTATAAGGCTCCCCTTGTCGAATGAAACCCGTTGATGCTAATTTCAACTATTTTGACGACTAGAATATAAGTAAAAATGACTTTCTCTCTCTTTTTATGCTAGATTCTAGCGAGTGTCTCGCTCTCCTCTCATAAAAAGTGACTAAAAAATAAAAAAAAAAATTTAGTATCAAATTTAAATTTTTTAAAACTAAAAAAACCGATCACATATTAAATGAAAATGATAGGGACCATTTTTTTTTTTTATGAAATTCAGAACTACACTAAAATCACCACACGACTTAGTTCTTTTCAATGAACCTTCATATGTTAAAGAATATAAATAAATTTAATATTGTGATGGATTAATTCTTTTTATACAAGTGCACAAGGCATACTGATAGGTTGCTAGTGGTTTTTATGTCCTTATCTTGATAATCTCACAAGCAAAGGTTTTCTGTACGAAAAATTCAACATTTTTTAGGGGAGAAACTCCTTCCACATTTTTCTAACCCCTTATCCAGTTATCCTTATTTCCATCGGCTCTTTTTTGAATTCTTAAGCGTGTTTCAATGTCAACAAAAGGGATAGTTATGGGCCTGGTGTCAGGGTGAATATATAAAAACGTAAAGAATAAATTTTATCCTACATTCCATTGTTTGAGTTCTTGTTGGAGATATCTATCTATAAATGACCGAATATGCAAATAATCTTTCAGTTTAATTTGAAAGAGTTGCTTAGTTTATGGGTAGCCAATTTTCTTCACACGCTTTCTTTTGTTCAACATATATATCCCTACATGTATAGATTTGCATTCCCATGAAATTTTGAAAAGCCTTCGAATTTATACACACAACAACGTTTTATTAAATATTATTCTTCAATATCTAGTGCTAATTATTTTACAACAAGAATGAAATTAGTACAATGAATTTAATTCGTATACCCTTGAATGGCTTTGTGAACATCTACTCTTATCAGTTACCAAACATGGAACCGTGAAGGACTAATTAAGATCCAAAAGAGCAAAGTAATACCCCACTAGATGGAAAATAAACAAACTATAATTAATTCTACTGTTAATTTATTTTTTCATCCAATGAAACTCAAATCTTACAACAAAATAACCTTATTACAAGTAATTAACTCTTCAAAATACACCATTATTTTTATATAAAAAAAACAAAAGCAAGGAAAAACCAGTAAAAAAAAAGACCTCACTCCATTTTCTTTCATAATTTAAAAAAAAAAAACCTTCACTGACTCCACAATTGAAGGGTCCTTTGAGATCATAAGTGAAACTGAATTTAAGGTTCATCACATCCTCTTTTATCCTTTATTACTTATAAGAAGATGATAAGAACTACCTTGGATAGTCACTTACAGGGCAGGCAAATCCTTATCTTATGTGTGTTCTATCAAATATAGGCTAAGATTTACTAGTGCATATGCTAATTGACGTCGAACATCAAATCGAATACCCGCAATTATGGCTTATAGCTCTGCCATAAGATTGAACATCAATCTCCATTCACTAATAGACATAAAGCTATTGAAGTTATTGATCAGGTGGTTGACGCGTTGAACAAGTTTCCAAATTTTTAAGGGATCTATTATAGCCTCTATCTGTGGTCATGGAAATGTTATGAAGGCTTTCAAAGTTCTTTAAAAAGCTCTAAGATCATGGAATAATGCTACTTTAGGTAACATTGATAAGAAGATCAAGGCTTTAGAGTTGGAAGCTAAGATTTTAGAAAAGACCAAATAGAGCAGGAACTGTCATCATCTGAACTATCTAGAAGCAAATTGTTTATCAATGATCCTCGCTCTTTATAACGTATGCACGAATCTCTATGACAACAAAAATCTAAAGTTCAATGGTTCATGATGTTATTCTATACTGTTATTCTAGGGTTAAGGCAACACAAACATCTAAGAGAGGGGGTGAATTAGATATACAAGATAAAACTACGAATTAAAATTTTTTTACATAGTAACATGCAATTTTAAACCCTCAACCAAATGCGAAAGCAATAAACAATATAAATGTAATAATCAAAGAGTGAAGGTTTAGATAGAATGTACCAAATTTTATAGAGGTTTGGCAAACCACTTACTACTCTTCTTGAACTTTTGTTCAAGAGTTCCACTATCACACACTAGTCTTCTTAGCAGGTGAGACCAAACCGTTGCACAATATTCCTACAGATGCAAGATCAAACCCAATCCTTTTGTGGGTTTAGGATCAAAGCATTATCCCTAATCTTTTTGCGGGCTAAAGACTAGAAAACCTTTTACCAATACATGTTGAAGGACAAGTATTAAACCACTCCTAATTTAGTCTCTAGGAGATTTTTCCGAGTGTTTAAAGTGTCACTTACACTTTCCACAATATACTCTCTTAGTAGAGTTGAATGGAATAACAATTAAGCTTATTTAGAGGATTTTGCCAATTTACACTTAATTTTGTTTTTGGATTATTACAAGTGAAACAAGGGTGTCATAAGTTGTTTATGAGAGGGAGTATGCTTAGATTTTTTCCTTAGAATTTCCACACTCAGTTTTGGTCAAATGAAGGACTATTGAAGGCTTAGAAAAGAAACTAGCTGTGAGACATAGTTTCCTGCCCTTTGGAGAATCAATTAAAACATTTTTAGAATCGATCAGACCCTTTTAAAATCGATTAGATAATTTTGAAGAACCCCAAGAGATTCTAGATATTTTTCAAAAACAGATTAGCTGTTTTGAGAAACTCTGGTCGTTTATCAAAATGGTTAGACTGGTTTGGCTATTGTATCATTGAATCAATTAAGTATTATTAGATAGCATTTAAAAGCTTTATGGAATACATCATAAGTTATCAATATGATATGCATATATCAAAACTATATATATACTCTCATCCAAACATACCTTTAAATTGATTTTCCCCCAAAAAAAACCCATAGCTAACATTCATTATCTTTGTTGCTGTCTAATTTTTAACCCATATTTTGATAAATTAAAAAAAAAAAAAAGTTTACATATGGCGACAACATAGAGCATCATGGCTAATGTTAAGGAAGCAATATGTCAAGGAGATAATTACTGAATCATATATAATTACTGCAATATAAAATATTATAGATATATGATTTGATTCATGCTGGTTATGAAAAATAATCACTGTAATATAAAATACTATATATATAGGATTTGTTGGTGCTGGTTCTAGAAGACAATCTCTGCAATAATTATTGCAATATTTTCTTAAATAGCACATGTAGAGATTTTCTATATAAGTGAACCTCCAGCCATATGCATGGGGGGAGAAAAATTTATAAAGGGAGGTAGAGAGACAAGAAAAATGGAGGACAAATAAAAAAAAAACCCTAACCCTATCCATTTTAGCAAAGAAGTCATAGCCTCCTCTCTGACCTTTTTTTTAAAAAAAAAAAACCAGATCCCCCCTTCCCTTTGAAAAAAAACCAAAAACTGACGCCCCCAGCTTTTTGCCCTCGACCTTCTTCTTCCTCACTCACCCACTACTAAAAAAATGGGGTATTAGCATCTGAATTTAGCAACGGATAATTCCGTTGCTAAATTCAGTAACGGATTTGCAACGGATTACACATATATTATTTTTTTAATATCAGCAACGGACTTTAGCAACGGATAATCCGTTGCAAAATTTACGTTGAATTTAGCAACGGATTTTCCGTTGCTAATTAAAAAAATAATTATTTAAATTTTAATATAAAACCAAAATTACGAACACCGTTGATTACATTTACAATGATTAAATCTCAACCGTTTATTTTTCGCTGGCTTTGGTAAATCTACACCAGTGCTCTCCCCCCACACCGAAACGCAAACAAAGACGAAATGAACAAAACCAACAAATCAAAATTAATGATCTTCCACTCTTCCAGTCTCCTTCATCCCTAACAAAATCGAACCAGAACTGTAGAAAAATCACCCTCTCTTCATCGATTTGATTTTCCTTTATCCCAAACATTTCATCTTCTTCGCGTCTTCAGCATCCCTAATTTCTTTTCTTCATCTTCTTCTCCTTCATCTGAACAAAATCGAACCAGACCATCATTATCACCATCGAACATGCTGATTTAAGGTATCTCCTTGTAAACGGGTTGGGTGTTTCACGGTTTTCTTCAATAGTTCAGGTAAGTAATTAAGGGATTTTGTTTTTGTTTGTTGCAATTTAACTTGCACTAAAAATTTTTCACCTAACTTTCCCAATCCAGGTTTCTTTCTGTCCTGTAGAACGATCTCGGTCACCTGTAACTCAAGAACACAGGTAACTTTTTTTTTCAATACTTTGAATAATGGTTATAGGCTATTAATTCAATAATATAGGGGTTTATGAAATGTTTTTACCATGATCTATAACCTAATTATGCATGTGTAATTGAAAATTTATCAAAACCCCCAATTTAATTTTTAGGGTTACGGTTCATAAATTTTTTGATGTCCCAGCAGTTGAGCTATAATCATTTTTGCTTCCCTTTGGTTTCTTTTTGCCAGTAGTTAGTTGTTTTCCCCCATGAGATACCTTCATATCATCGTGTAAGTGGGATGCATTTTTCTCTTCAAACTACTGTTTTGTAAGATCCAATGTTATATCTCCACATTTTCTCATCTCCTCAGGCATGTAATTGTCTTTAAACAAAGGAAGGCTTTTTGGCTAAATAACTCCTTCTTTGCCCCACTAAAATTGGCTCTGAATATTATACCCTATTGTAACTTGCTACCCTGTTGCTTCAACTTTTTACATTGTAATGCTCTAATTCTATAATTTTGAAGTGTTACAGCAGCGTATGGATGCTGTTAAAATCTAGAGAGTCTAGCAACTGGTTAACCTGTGATGCATTTTCTTCTTCTGTAGCAGTCCAAGTGTTTCTTTTTTTCTTGCTGTGATTTGATTGAGCATGCTTGCAGAGTTTTAGTGTTGCCCTTTAGTCACAGTCAATCCAACTTACTAGGATGTGGTGGTTGCTGATTCGTGTAGATATTATTTCAAAATATGCAATTATTAGTTTTAGTTGCAAAACTTATACGCACTTACCACATCAAAATAGCTGTCACTGGATATAAAGGGAACATAATGATAAGTTAAGGTACAGGAATTAATTTTTGATTAGAGGTTGTTTATGTTTATGTTCATGATGTTTGTCGCACCCTCGCGGCGGAGCGCGGCGATCCTCGATTGGTTTTGGGGTCTTTTTATGTAAAGGAGTCGCCACCTAGTATTATGGTCACTAGGAAACCTAACTGGTCTTTCAGAGATTCTAAGGCAAGGGACTGGTTGCGTAAAGGGAAGGTATTAGCACCCCTAGTACGCCATACCTAAGGTAAGCTGCTTAGTATTTGGTTTGTCTTATAATTGCTATGGTGTTGATGTTTTCTAATCCCATCAGTTTTCTAGGTTTTGATTCAAACTAAATTTATTAGGATAGAAACCCAAGGAAGTTCCATGTGCTTTAAAAGCTCATTTTCCCCTTAGTTTTTCAAGGGTTTGCGACTCGTAAATCGCAAGGAGGAGGGACAAAAATTTAGAAATCTAGGGTGCTTTAAAAACCTATTTTTTTGTCTTAGTGTTTTAACTCTCACAGCTCGTAAATCGTGGAATAAAAAAAATTGAAATGTCCTCGATTATAATCAAGGCTTCTTTCAAGGATGTGTGCGGATTTATTACTCCCAATAATATTTTGGATATTCGTCCTTTAAGGATTTCTTTATCCAAACATTAGCGGTGAATAATAGATGAATTCCCCCCAAAATAAGATTTTTATATTTTTTGGAATATTGGCCAATACCCTTTGGAGTTTTACAAACATGTTGTAAAATCCAGAAATGCAAGAAAAACAATTTTTGGTGTTTAAGAAATCCATGCGAAAACACATTTTCGAAACTTCCAATGTTTTTTTTGTATAAAAAAAAAGAGCGTTCAAAACATGTTAGGGTATTGGCCGTATGCAACACACAAGAAAACATTTTTTTTATATTTTTGTCGAAACGCCAACATCACAATTAGATGTAAACATCAAAATGGAAAGTAGCAAGCCATCATACATATTATAAGAATTACAAGAAGCTTGAAACAATTCGTAACAAAAACCCTTCAAAGCCAAATCAACTTAAAATTTTGTAACTGGAAAGGAATAAAACCGTATGCATGAGGGAGCCACAGTTTTAAAACTGAAATTTTGAAATCAACCCCTATGTCCGTGCCTCACAACCCCATTATTTCCTCACCTTAAAAACAAACTGCCTTATTCATTTCCCAACGCCAACAGAGAGAAACAAAGCAGGAACCGGGAAAGCATGCTTTATTCATGTATATAGGAAAAACAAAACCATGGCCGGCTAATCTCTCAAGAAGCAGGAAAAAAAACGAATAGAAAAGGGAGCTGATGATGAAGAAACAACAGCCCCCCTCCCACGGTTCCTTATGAACCAGCGAAAGAAAGAAAAGAAGAAAAAAGAAACAGGTTTTTAAAACGTCAGGAACAACAAAAGGCAAGCGTTCATTGTAGTCTAAAAATGAAAACGAATGTGCAAAGCAAGACAAAACGGGTTTTTAAAATGTCAACACAACAGATTTAAAGGCAGCAAAGGAGGAGAAAGTTAAGACTTATACCTGCAGGTCTCAACGTTTGTTTTCTGCAGAAGATGAAATGGAAAACCAAGCGAACGTCGCTGTCAAGGTTTAGCAGCAAATCTCCCTCTCTGTCTTGTCTTTTTTCTCTCCTCTTTCCTCACAATAACACCAGAATGCAAGAAAGGAACTCCCTCTATTTACTCCACAATATACTCTCTTAGTAGAGTTGAATGGAATAACAATTAAGCTTATTTAGATGATTTTGCCAATTTACACTTAATTTTGTTTTTGGATTATTACAAGTGAAACAAGGGTGTTATAAGTTGTTTATGAGAGGGAGTATGCTTAGATTTTTGCCTTAGAATTTCCACACTCGTTTTGGTCAAATGAAGGACTATTGAAGGCTTAGAAAAGACACTAGCTGTGAGACATAGTTTCCTACCCTTTGGAGAATCAGTTAGAACATTTTTAGAATCGATCAGACCCTTTTAAAATCGGTTAGACCATTTTGAAGAACCCTAAGAGATTCTAGATATTTTCTAAAAACAGACTAGCTGTTTTGAGAAACGGTCTGATCGTTTATCAAAATGGTTGGACTGGTTTGGCTACTGTATTATTGAATCAATTAAGTATTATTAGATATCATTTAAAAGCTTTATGGAATACATCATGAGTTATCAATATGATATGCATATATCAAAACTATATTAAATCAATGTTTTGATATTGACATATATATATATATATATATATATATATATATAACATTAATAATCAATTATATATAACATTAATAATCAATGTTTTTGTTGTCATCATAACATAATGAAAAACAACATTAAATTATCATTGTAGTTGTTTTTACCTATTTTGGAGCCTCATATAAAGAAAAAAAAAAGTAAAAAAAAATGGAAAAGATTGTAACAGCACGACTTTTACAAGCTCAAAACAACAGTAAATTTTTTATTTTTTTTTGTACTTGACACACATCATGTCGGTAATTGGCGAACATGTTCCCTTCACATCATCAATATATAATCCATACATCAACAACAATCAATATTTCATTTAAAAGTGAATCTTACATAAACTTATAATATTATGTTTGCATGATTAGAAGTTCGCATTTAAAATATACCTGCATAGTCATGAGTTTGTATTCTATCCTACAAATAGTCATCACGAATTTAATCTAAAAGGATCTAATAATAGTTATACATTCAGTACATTGATTCATATAAAATACATCATGATTTAGAATGCAACTACATGATTCCTTGTAAAAGTAGGTTCCCATGTATCGGGTTTCCTAGGCACCTTGTTGGTATGACGTCCCTACTGCAGTACAAAACATTTACAAGAATGCAATTACTTAATAATAATAATAATAATAATAACAACAACAACAACAACAACAATAAGAAAATGGTCTGGCAGTTTAACGAAGCATTAACATTATCTCATGTTTGAAGCGTGACATTTGTAGTTCCTTTCATGTTCTTGGTATACATAACTTGCAGTATATATATATACACCAATTCTTGCAATCAACTATAATCTTAAATCCGGCCATTCTTTTAAAACATCATTTGTCGAGGTTAACTATTCTCTCACCCCGGCCATCCCCTTCGAATTCCATTAGCCAAAACTAATCAACCGTTTGTCCTGGTCATCCCTTTGGATGCCATTAGCCGAAGCTAATCGTTCATTTATTCCGGTCATCCATTCGGATGCTATTAGCCGAAGCTAATCAATCGTTTGTCCCGGTCATCCCTTCAGATGCCACTAACCAAAGCTAATCATTCATTTATCCCGGTCATCCATTCGGATGCCATTAGTCGAAGCTAATCAATCGTTTGTCCCGATCATCCTTTCGGATGCCATTAGCCGAAGCTAATTAATCATTTGTCGTCGAAGCTAATCAATCGTTTGTCCCGGTTATCCCTTCGGATGCCATTAGCCGAAGCTAATCATTCGTTTGTCCCGGTCATCCATTCGGATGCCATTAGCCGAAGCTAATCAATCCTTTGTCCCGGTCATCCCTTCGAATGCCATTAGCCGAAGCTAATCATTTGTTTGTCCCAGTCATCCATTCGGATGCCATTAGCCGAAGCTAATCAATCATTTGTTAACATTTAAGCATTTGATAGTTTGGTATCTGAATTAACACAATACAGTAATATTCATGAAAAAGTATTTTCATTATTCAACATTATTTAAAAGGAAGGTGAAAGTCACCTACCTGCAGTAGAAGCTCTACTTGTGCTCCCATGTTGCTGCTGTTGCACCACACCGGTGGTCCCTCCTACAGTCAAAGACTCATCTCATAAATTTTCCTCATTCAAGGATATGTTTTATAATAATCATATCAATAGTTATCATTCCTTCAGGCCGATATTATAGAGAATCCATATTCATCCATTACTCATATGTTACTTTCTTATGCATGTTCATTTCCTCATAATAACATACATACATATATCATGTATATTTTCAGAGTTAGTATCTTAATGTGCAAGTGTTCGTATGACTCAATTCCTTTATATGGTATTCACGTGAAAGTCTACTGTTACTGTCTAACTTTGAACTATTGCTGTCCACTTTCCAACTGTTGCTGTCTAACTTTGAGCTGTTACTGTCCAATTTCCAACTGTTACTGTCTAACTTTGAGCTATTACTATTTGACTTTGAACTGTTACTGTTTGACTTTTCCAACTGTTACTGTCTGACTTTGAACCATTACTATTTGACTTTTCCAACCGTTACTGTTTGACTTTTCCAACCGTTACTGTTTGACTTTGAACTGTTACTGTTTGACTTTTCCAACCGTTACTGTTTGACTTTCCCAACCGTTACTGTTTGACTTTTCCAACCGTTACTGTTTGACTTTGAATTGTTACTGTCTAGACATTTGAACTGTCACTGTCTACACTTTGAATTGTTATTGTCTAGACATTTGAACTGTTACTGTCTACACTTTGAACTATTATTGTTTACACATTGAACTGTTACTGTCAAACTGTTACTATCTAGACATTGAACTGTTACTGTCTGAACATTCATCAGATTTTTAACTATATCTAGACTTATAGAACTCTGTTTCAAGCGAGATTAGTCTCGTTGGAAAGCTAATACACGAGGCTACAAGTTCTTTGAAGGAAGGAGAACCCAGTTCTGCCTTTGAGA
>Ga0325410_1006041_pt1 | contig 13311 bp, 10 predicted proteins | sample PopdelMetagenome_16_FD_206182 | JGI IMG/M metagenome (GOLD analysis project Ga0325410, IMG submission 206182) | Populus deltoides microbial communities from Bellville, Georgia, United States - Xylem-PdIQD-R3 | ecosystem: Host-associated > Plants > Phyllosphere > Stem > Wood/Secondary xylem... | reverse complement strand
CCCGCGCCTGCCCCCCCCCCCCCCCGCCGCGGCCCCCCCCCCCCCCCCCCCCCCCCCCCCCCCCCCCCCCCCCCTATCAGGAGTGGTTAGACAGACACACCTTAGCTGGCAAATGGTTGTCTAGGTCAGCCAATCCCAAACAAACGCCTCTAGCGCAAAATATTGTTCCCTCTCCTCCTCCCCCTCTCTCTCCCCCGCTCGCTTCCTCTTTTTTCTCACACTGTTCTCGCATTGAAAAATCAGGGTTACCTAGTCCCCGTTTCTTTCCACACTCTTCAAATGAGGGTTCCGTCTCGAGTCTTAGCGTCCGATCATTTCAATTCTTGAACTTGTAACGAACAATCACGAGTCAAGGTCACTGTTATCGACTTCAAGTTCTGATCGGAGAAAAGAGAGGCAAAGGAGGAATCAGAGGCATTGAAGAAGAAGAAGAAGTAGTGGTAAGTGAAGAGATCGGACGGTTGAAATGAGCGCGTCCAGGTTCATTAAGTGCGTGACTGTCGGCGACGGTGCTGTTGGCAAAACTTGTATGCTTATTTCCTACACCAGCAATACTTTCCCTACGGTACTCTCTCTCTCCCTCCCTCCCTCCCTGTCCTCTTTCGTAATTTCGCGCATCGTGTTTTTGTGGAGATCTTTGCTTGACGTTAGAATTTGTGAAAATAATTTAAATAGCAAGCAACTTTACTGAATATTCTTTGGTATTCTTTGCATTTTTTTAGTGTTCTTTTTTTGCTTTATCATTTAGGGTAGAAATTAGATTTGAACTGGAAAATTTAGGGTTCCTGTTGTATACATGTCATGATAAATGCAATGATTGTGCGTGTAATCATTTGACTCTGGAATTTCGAATTATTAGTTTTGGTTTTCTAGATTGGGAATTATTCGTTGCTGAATTTTGAAGAATATTTGGGCATATTTCAATGGACATTGGCGTCATCAGTGAATTTTTAGGAATTATATGGAGCATGCTGTGCAGTGTGATTTGTGCTTTCTGGTAAAGAGTCGTGGGGATACTTTTCTGGCTGTTAATGTGATATTATGTAGTTTTTTACTATAACAGGACTATGTACCGACTGTTTTTGACAACTTCAGTGCAAATGTGGTTGTGGATGGAAACACTGTCAACTTAGGATTATGGGATACAGCTGGTAATTTGTCTTTGCGCAATCTTGTTATGCATTTTATGAGCTGGAGTGCTTTCTTGTGTTTAGTTTAAAGAATTTCATTGAACAGGTCAGGAGGACTACAATAGATTAAGACCTTTGAGTTATCGAGGGGCAGATGTCTTTATTCTTGCGTTCTCTTTAATTAGCAAGGCCAGCTATGAAAATGTTGCCAAAAAGGTTTGTTCGTGGATATCTCTTTTGATTAAATTCCTGTGATATTACATCTCTATATTTCTTTGTGCTGATAAACTCTTTACTGGCTTTCCATTTCAGTGGATTCCAGAACTGAGGCATTATGCTCCCGGGGTTCCAATTATTCTTGTTGGAACAAAACTTGGTAAGACTCTCTCTATGACCACCTCTTAATCATGATGGGGTATCTAAATTTGTTTTCCCAAGCTGGTTGGACTTTACACGCAAAGCTACTGTTATAGGACTACTGCGTCAAATTAAATGAACTAATCACTGTCCCTTACCCTTGATCAATTATGCCAGGCATATCGTAGCTTTAATAACTGCACAACACATCACTTCTTTTCCTTTTCACACTGCCTCTTTCATATTGGTATGTGTAATAAATTTTGACATGTTGCTCCTCAGTATTACCTGTTGTTGCACAGATTGGTGTGTGCTTGTGGGAGATTTCTTATTTAATGACTTTTGAGAGTGTTTGGCTGTAATAATTTTAGCATGTTGCTTGTAGCGACGGTTTCGGGAGCTCAATGTATTTTAGGTTTTAATGCTCCATTCTCTTCTGTCTATTGGCATCCATTTAAATGTCATATCTTTTATTTAAGATGGAAAATGACTTGGTATTAGTTGAGTTTGCCAACTAGGGTTATTAGCTGTTCTTTCTTTGCATCTGTCATGAATAATTTCACGAAGACCTAATTTTTTTATACTGGTGCTTGATTATGCTGTACGCAATTTTTGAAAATGAGGAACACTCCCCATTTCTAATTGACTAAAATTTGTCTCAAAATAATGTTTCTCAAAGCCAACATATATTTTTTTAATAATTATGTTCATTTTCCATTTGTAGATCTCCGGGAAGATAAGCAGTTCTTTGTTGACCATCCTGGTGCAGTGCCGATTAATACTGCCCAGGTAAAAAATGACCATCCTCAAGCATCTGCCTTTTCCCCCAACACTCCACACACCAAAAATTTCTTCGTGTAAGTTCCTATCATTAATTTGTCATCGTGGCTTTGCTTTTGCTGAAGGGAGAGGAATTGAAAAAACTTATTGGAGCTCCTTTGTACATCGAATGCAGTTCAAAAACACAGCAGGTACACACGTCCTCTTCATTTTGCTCTCTATGTGCACTTTGTCTATGCCCATTGCCATTGATAGGATTTCTGTTGTAATTTCAGAATGTGAAGGCGGTTTTTGACGCAGCCATCAAGGTGGTGCTCCAGCCTCCAAAGCAAAAGAAGAAGAAAAGGGGGCAGAAGGCTTGCTCCATATTGTAATTGACGCCATGATTAGGTTTGACAGAATAGAAGATGGCCTGCCTGCCACTCACTGCAGTGTCACACCTTTCTCTATTCCTTACCCCCAGCAAGGAAGCAGGGTGTGTTGTATAGTCTTGACTGACATTCTAGGGACGTCCGTGAAAACACCAGATTGATTGTTACTTGTTTTCCACAGTCTCATGGTCTGGAATTGAACTGCATTCCTTGTCAAACATGCTCATTTTTTTTTTTTTTGGTTTGTCGTATCTAAACTTGACTCTCGTTTTAACTCTGATGGGCTGGTCCTACTGTGGAAGTACTGTCTCCTGGCGCGGGCTGGCCTCCTATCCGAGGCGTGCAGAATTTCTGGCCCACTTCGTATCTTATTCTGCAGCAGATTGTAACGACAGTGATGGTTATTTTGCATCCGGTTTCAACTAATGTAATTCTCTGTTTTGGATTTCCTGTTAACCTAAATGGTGGTTTGAGTTGTTCTGTATTTTTTAATTTTTTTTATCTGGAAATGGCCATCTTCAGCACTGGACCGGTCATGATAATTGGCCATGGTAATGATTATGCCTCGTTGTGTCGCTAGTGTCGTTATAGCACAATGCTGCTTAGTGATCTTATTTCATCAAGTTCATTCCTTTTGAAGGCTTCCTTTGGTGTTTTTGAAAGTTTTTAAAAATAAAAAAAAATGTATTATTTTGACAAATATTTTAAAAATCATATATGTTAGCGGGCTAACATGTCATCCAAGGAATAGGATGAACATTTTACTCCAGTGTAATAAAAGAATATAAAGCGGCATTCTTTTACAAGGATAAGAGTAGCCCTACCTGGCAGTTACCGATCCACGCCGACCTGGGTTTTATAATCAAACTTCAATTGATCCTGCAAACTAAAAAAAAAAAAAAAATCTAAAACGATGTGTCGAAACTTCTTTTTCCAAGAAGAATCATGAAAGAACACCTTGGGTTCACTAGCCCAAGGGTGGCGGTTTGATAACAATGAATAGTAGTAGCCATTCGTATAATGACTTGCGAAAAAAACTTCAAAGTGCAAGTTGAATGTCTCTCAGAAGGCAGGGACCCTATAAACTATTTTGGATGATATGTACTTGTGGCATCTGATATAAAAAGAACAGGCACTCTTTAAGAGTCACAATAGAAAATACTTTTTATCCTCCCTTGGACCTTTTCAATGCATAATCAAATAAATAGTGCGTGAATGATAGATGTACAGATAATTCGAACCCTGAGAAAGACAGGCCCTTGTATACCACCACAATGCTTTGACCAATAATTATTTGAAACATTCCCACCGAGAATAATGCACAAATTATAATTACTGAACTTCGGGGAAAAAAGTTCAAGAAGAAAACAAAATCAAATGCTGGATTAGAAAACTTTACAAACCGCCACTCTGGACGGTTCCTGCTGTTGAAACCCAAACAAATCAGTTTGACTCGATTCCAATCTTTCAGGCATCTTACTTACACCTTGATAGGCCCAAATTTCTCACCCATAACACCACCCTTTTGTTTCTGGAACTGAATGTACCGAATTGTGCTGGCAAAGAAGGCATCTGATGCTGGATCTGGTGTGGTGGAGTCACTTTGCATTTCATTAGTAATTAATTCGATCAGTCCTTGTATTGCAGCACTAGTAATCTGCGGGTTTCCTTTCTCAAAAAAGTACAGGTACCTGAAGCATGTGCCCCCGTAATTATCATACAATGCCAGATGATATGTGACATATGAATAATAAGATTAAAATTGCAGATCCAAGCTACTGACTTGTTTAATATCTCAACGAACAGTGTGACCGGTCCACTGCAACCCCTTGTTGCATTGGCAATCTGCTGAGCAGCATTTGCAATCCTCAAGGCACGCTTGAGGCAAAGCAGGACCCTGAAATTAGAGAAGGCATCTGGAGTCATCCGCTCAAGTGTTCTTCACATATATAAGTAGCCAAAACTTGTCACAAAATGAAATACAAGTCTATTGGCCAGGAGACAACATTGAATAATAGCAATAATGCAGGTTCAAAAGTAGGAACACCTATCACGAGGACAAGTTCTTGCAGAGGAGTGATTGGTTCATGGATAGAACTGTACAGTTATTCAAGTAGAATACAATGGTTTTAAGCAAAAAGGTAAAGCACCTTTCCCCATCCTTGATGCCATCCTGATCATCAACCCAAAATAGATGTGAGCATGCGTAGACTGCTCTGCACTGATCAGGTTTCTTCAAAAGCTTTGCAGAATGCTGACAAAGGGAAGAAGATAGAGAAATGAGGAGACAGTAAAGGTTTCGGAAAAAAACTGCAAGGACATGACACTGTAATAACAGAATACATAAGAACTATTACTCCCGTGGCCTTGTGTGTCAGAGTATCCCTGTTCTCAACACCAAATACATTCATCCTCTGGAGAGCCCCAATTATTAGATGTAAAGCAGTCACCTGAGCCTTGGAGTCCTGAAAGCAATATATAGATGTAAATATAAAAAAAAAATTTAATTGAGTAAATGTGACCAACAACAATCTTTATTTCAAGAACATGCACAGAGAGTCACTCTGTCTGAGTGGCTCTGGCAAAAAGAAATGGTTCACAAGTTACCGCAACTTCTTCCTCATATAATATGAATGCCTGTGTAAAAAACTCATAAGCAACTGGCTCAAGATCACAGTCATTGGCAGCCTGATTATTATCATAGAACAACAAAATAGAGGTCAAAAATGTATAGTTAAGCGTAAGTTTGCACGCAAGTGTGAGCAGAAAAGATTTCCCTTATAAGATATGATAAAAGCAAAGGTGATATAGTAAGATGACATTATAGCCTTTTAGACCAGAAAAAATTAAAGAAAAGCCCTTTTCCCCTCGTTTAAAATGCCAGTGTATGGGTGCACATGTGCATGAATTTGACAGCTGTTCTTTTCTTTTCTTTTTCTTTCTCTCTCTTTCTTTTTTTGTATTGAACAAAAAATTATTCCTTTAATCATTTCCAGGTCAATTTTCTGCAGTACCAAGTTTAGCCACGGTATACCTCAGCACATTGCAAGTATAACCTTAATGCCAGCTCAGGTGAGGAAACAGATGAAAGAGCCTCAATTGTCTGATAAAAACAGATAACATACTGTAAGCATCAAGAAGATGAGTTGTATCAAAGAAAGGAATATGAACAAGGAACACATGACCAGCAAGGCAGCAATAGGTTGATAAGAATGCAAGAGAAAAAAGAGATGGATTATGAGTACACTTTTGGAAAGGAAATTCTCCGTAAAAGGTAGCAAAACTCAACTGGTGAAAGAACAATTTATATAGGGCAATTAGGAGTCAAACATTTAAAGACATTAACCATGGGACCTCTTAACAGCAATAAAAGATTGCTTATATAGATTTACCTCGTTCAGGAGCTGAAAAACTTTCTTGGGCGTTGCAGGCTCTTCTTCTCCCACTACATTTCCATCCTGATCTTGCAACTTTCTCACCAACTAGGAACCACACAGAATTCCAAAGAAAAATTCAGTTCAAGAGAGTAAGTAGTGGTGCTATGAGATCAGAGATCGCAAAGTTAAACCGAACACTACTCTTTAAGTCTCAGAAATCTAGAATCCTTAAGACCAATTTTTCTCCCTACAAAAAGCTTGTCCTATGTGAATAGCCAAGTGCTTCTTAACCACAGCAGGGTTGATTCAAAAGATTGCAATATGCAATGTCACACATTCTGTGCTAAATTGAATCATTTAAATCAAAATCAGGCATACAATCTGGCAAACTTGCAGAGATATGAGAAGAAACATACCCTCAGTGCAGAAAATATGAGAGGAGGGACAGTAAAAGGTAATCGTTGCGATCCTCCAGCCATTATATGCTTCCTCACAGCACAGATAATCTGAATGAAAAGAGACTTTTTTTATTGAGAAAATTAAATAAGGTAAATTGTATGATTATGATAGTACAGGACCTAAACATTGTAACCTCAAGGCTCCAAACATTTAAATCTCACAGTCAATTGGATTCTCAATTTTAATAAGACTGTATAACTATAAGACATTTGTCCGAGAGAAGCTCAATCTAACTTCCTCATTTTAGTGATAATATAGGTGGTTGTATAACAATTTATTAAAGTAAAGTTAACATTATAATAAGCCTGCAGGATACCTCTAAACCAACAACTTACCTTCAACATTTCCTCTGAATCATCATTATAAAGCATATGTACGAGGCAAGCAACAGAATTTTGTTCTTCCTTGAAATCCTCCTCATCGAGCTATTTATATCGCAGATCAAGGGAGTGTTAGAAAGCAGACTATCCATAAAATATTAATCATTCATAACTTTATAACGTGAAATTCATACTGAAAAAACATTCAACATGCACCTCATCTGTAGCAGTCTCATCCAAATCCTTTATTAGCCCTTTTATTAGTTCAAACAACACCTCAACCTAAAAAGAGAATAACAGCAAAGATTACCATATTTGCAAAGGATAATGTGTGAGATTTGAATGAATATGTAGGGATACTTTACCTTGTCAGCAGTAGAAATGCAAGTGTTATTTTTCATAGCGCTCTGAATAATAACCATAGCCATGCCTTTGTTTGTTTCATAATCAAGGCAGTCCATGACATGAGGGTAATTAGACAGTTTCAAGGCAGTGACAATATCGTTGTACTTTTCTAATGGAGCACTCAGAAGTGCAACAATTTGTTTTTTTGCTCTGATATCTTCAAGTTTTGGCTTTCCAGAGAGCTTCTTAACACATGCCCCCTGTAAATAATTTAAAAATATATAAAAAATTGTTCTGTGGAATAGCATCTTCGTGATCTAATTGATATAGAAGACCAAAGAAGGTGCCCTGAATGTTGTATGGCAATTTGACCAGCCAATATCATGTTAAAAACCATGCAGAACAGGGAAAAACTTAGATGTTCAGATGAGAGTATTATTCACGTTTATTAAAAGAAAGCGTACCAGTACTTGATTCACATAATCAAGCCGTTCAGGATGAACATGGAGTGTAAATGTGAGGAGAGAGACATACAAAGCAACGGCTCCAACAATAGGCATGTCAACCTGTGCTTCAATTACCTGCCATGGAATGGTTGCTGATCAACTTATGAAGGATTAAGATTATAGACTAATAAAAAATAAACACAAAATTAAAAGCGAAATATGAAAAGACTTAAGTGTTTCAGTTAACTTCAAGGGGTGTCATGAAATTCACTCACTTCTGTCACTATGTTAAGTTAGTGTTGGTTTTTAGTCTAACACCTTTATAAGATGTAAGCCTTTTGGCTAGCCTACAAGCCAACTTGCATGAAACAGAACACTCTTCCACTGTAAACAAAACACCTCTTAAAGATAAAAATATATGGAAGCAGACAGAATTGCAACTATTTTGGGAAAACCAACCCATGAGTCTATTTCTCAAAGCACTCTCATGCATCGTATCAAACACCAGCAAAACACTGATCTTCTACTTTTACTTGGGAGAAATATACCTTTCCAATAGCACTGCTCAATTTAGCAAATGCCTCCACTTGCAGGAACTCGGGTAAAACCTGGAAGATAAGGCATCATTAATAAAAATGCAATAGCATGACTTACAAGGGTCAGAGTCATAAAGATGACTCACGTCCGCACTTGAAGCAGCATAATTGGATAATCTTTCCATTAACCGTGATAGCACTGTCTTAACGTCAACTGTTGGCTGGAACCAGACAATGTCGCACAGAGAAAATATGTCAATGTGTAGGTCTTAACTAAATGAGGAACAAGAAGGTAAATACAATGTCTGTATTTTTAAAAAAATAGAGTTATTTACTTAATAATCCTTAAAACTAAATAAATAGATACCAATGTGGGCCCCCGGCCGTGGTTGAGGTTTTCGGGTGGGAGTGTATTGAATTCGGGAATAACTAAATAATAAAGCTAATGCTATCCAGACTTTAAAAATGTCCATTGTAAGGAATTTATTTTGCTTGTACTTTATATAATAGTTGAGGCAACTAAAAGTACAATGGCCACAGCAGAAGATCAGAAATGTTTAGTCCTATATGTGAACAAAACAGTCCTTGAACTGGAAAATAATCTACCTGAAGCTGGGGGCAGGCCCCCAACAATGTCTCAAGGGTCTGCAAGTGGTACTCATCTGGAAAGACTTGAATTGTGCAGTCCATTAAATAATACTGTGCAAGCTCATCTTTACAGTTGACAACCTGTAACAGCATATTTACATGAAAAATCAACATATCATCAGATACTAATGGAAAAAGAAGCAACAAAAGGAAACTGACAGGATCAGACCTGCTCTAAAACTCTGGGAAGAACGGTGTCTCTGTAAATCTCAAGGTCCACGCCCTCTATCTGACTAAGAACATGGAGGTTCTTCCCTACCTGAGGGGAAAAAAAATGAGATGCGTGTATTGCTTATAAGTTCGTTTCAAGGAGAGTGCTTGTTCAGTGATAGATAAAGACTAAATGCTTACAAGATCACGAAGCTCGCTTCTTTCCTTTTCCAGCTTCTCTTTAACCCAAACAGGCCCCTGCAGACCAGAAAGCCCAATTGAAGGCCTCAACTCAGGATCACCAAAGAGTATGAATGATCACAAACACCAAAACACCTGCATGGCCAAAAATCATGCTCTCATGATCCATTTTACCCAGTATGGCATGCAAGTACTGTGGTGCTATGCATTTCAAAAATATAAAAACAAAAAAATGGGAAAACAGGTGTTAGCAGATATACATCAAACCTGATGCTGCATCCGGACCCAAAGCTTATTCATCTCAGTGAAATTTTGCAGCACAAATTCTACAGCATCCATTACTGTGTCCTCAGCTCTGGAGAAAAAAAAAACAACACTAAATTCAAATTGAAAGCAAATTAAAAATCATCATGTGAAATTATCCATACACTCATTCCTCAAATACTTTAATGTCAATGACAATAAGAAACTAACAAAGCTTTACCACTAAATTCCTAAAACTAACATCTCTTACCCTTCATACTTAGACCCAAGGTCCAGTAACTTATCTCTACTAACTTGAGCAAGATAACTCCTCAAAAACAATCCGCGAATCGGATGTTGAACACCGCGACACATCTCTACAAGATCCTTGAGCACATCCTTAGCCGGAGCCTCCTTCGATTTGATATACACCGATCCTACTGTACACAGTAGGTACCTGTTAAAAATTTCAACAATGCCAACTTCAACCAAACAGGAAAAAAGGAAAAAAAAAGCAGCAGCACAAATTACATATGCAACTTACAGTCTAGGCAATATATTTCCAGCATGTTGCACAAGTTCGTATAAATCAACAATCGAAACGCCATGTCTACTCTCATCTTTGAAAAACATCTCTAGTTTCCTCAATTCATCAAACGCTCTCATATCTAACAATAAATAAATAAATAAAATTTTTAATTCAAATCATTTCGAAGAATTAGAGAAATTAAGTCCAGAGATTAGGGTTAGAAACGTGCAGAGATCGTAGTATTTGTGAGGAGAGAGTTTAGAAGTTCGAAGCTCTGATAGCATTAGAGCTGAGCATTTGAGAGAGTCTCGGAGATTGTTCGAGTCCTGAGATTTGAAAATTGAGAGCAGAATTAGGGTTTCGGATTGGAAATTAAGTGAGATTGCAAAGCTTAATTGATTACCAGAGCGCGATGCATGTAAAAGGCGTTGTGTTGAATGCCGGCAATTCCTTCTGCTAGCCATTTGTCTTCGTCTTCTTTTCCGGCTAAGATCATTGTCTTCTCCGTTTCTTCCTCTCTTCGGTTCTTGTTTGGATCAGGAAGTTGCAGTGAGTTGGAGTTTGAAGCAATCAATACAGTGACGATGCCTGGCTGGCAGGTCACAAATAGAAATGCCAACGGAAAGAAAATGCCGTAGGGTGTGAATGTAATTAAAATAATAACTAGATTACACATTTGTTTTTATCATAAAAATATTAAATAATGTAAAACAATTCGGACAACCAATAATAGTTTGATTATAAAAAATTGCATATTAGATTAACATGAATAAATTTAAATTATTAAATTTGTTATTTAGATTATAAAACTCTATAATTTTCTAAAAATAAATAAATAAAATTATAAAACTTAATTCACACAATGAATTATAAAATGAAAAACAAAATTAAACTAATAAAATGACCTCAGTCAATTTGGTTTAATATATCAAACCTAGATTATGAGGCTAAAATAATCTAATATAAAATAAATCAAAATAAATTATAAAATTTTACTCTCAATCAACTCAGCGTTAAGTAATGAAATTAAAAAAAAAACATATAAGTCAATTGATTAAACTCATAACATAAGTTATGAGTCCAAGATAACTCCATGGAACACAAATCAAAATAAATTATAAAACTTAATTCTCAATAAATCTAATGTTAAATAATAAAATTAGAAAAATTCATCTAAAAAAACAAACAAAAATAATTACCCGAGTTAACCAGCCTAAGTCGTGATCCAGGTCATAAGACCATAATAACCTCATAGAAATCGTACACAAAAATTATAAAGTTCAATTCTCAATTAAACCTAATATCAAGGGATCAATTTGAAAATAAAAGGATTTAAAGGAATGACTTGAGTCCACACGGGCTAACTTATCAAGCTTGAATCAAGAATCATGGATAATTCCATAGAAAAAAAAATATAAAGTCTAGTTTCGAATCAAGCCAATATTGAATAATGAAATTGAATAAAAATATTCAATTTTTTCTTAAAAAAAAAAACTAACCCAACTTGGCAAACCCATAAAACTCGCACTCTGGCTTATGAAATTATGATAATCTCATATAAAGCGAATCATAAAATAATTATGAAATTTAATTCCTAATAAACTCAATATTGAATGATGAAGTTGAGAAAGAAATTAATTAAAAGATATCAAGTCAACACGGTTAATTCGCAAAACTTGTGACTCAGGTCATGAGATAAAGATAACTTTATAGAAGTCAAATTAAAATAAATTATGATGTCCAATACCTAATAAATATAATATGAAAGGATAATTTTTTTTTTCATAACCCAATTTTTTACCTTTTTATTTTTATTATTTTTATTTAAAAAAATGATGAAAAACAAATAAAAATAAAATAAATGAAGAATGAATTAAAATTTAGGTTAAGAGCAGCATGATTGGAAGTTTAAAGATTTAATTGAACTCTTTTTAATTAATTAAATCAAGGGTTTAATTGGAGAATTGATTTAATTAAAATTCAGATTATTTTAATTAATGAAATCAAGAGTTTAATTGAAGAATGAATGAGTTTAAGGACTTAATTAAACTTTGATTTAATTAATTAAAGGAATCAGGGGTGTAATTGAAAGAATATCAAAGTTTAGAGCTGATTCAAGGAAAAATTGCTAGAAAATTAAAGTCCAAGGACCAAATTGAATAGTCCAAACATCTAGGACTGTTGTGTAAATGGCGTTATAACTCAAGGATTCAATTAAATTTAATCCAAGGGCACAATTAGAAATCAATTGTTTCTGATTAGGATCCCAATTGTTAAGTTTAAACTGTTTAGGGACTAAATTAAAAAAAAGCCATGCCCAAGGACACAACGGCACCGTTTTGGAAGCATTGTTCATTGTCTCCCACGTTTGAGCGAATGAAACCGATTCAACAGGAAATCTGCAACAAATCGTGGACCACGTCTCTTGCCCATGATCCCGCTCATGATTTGAATAACAGTCCTGCAAAGGCAGGACTGGTTGAGGGGCAAGTTTCTCTATAAAATGGAGAAGAAAACCCAGAACCAGGGGATTTGCAGGGGAGAATGGACCGGAAAAATTAACCCAAAAACAGAGAAAACAGAGCAAAAAAAACCCCAGAGCAAAGAAATAATACACGGAGAGAAGGAGAGGAAAGAAATCCAGCATACATAGAAAATTGTTCCCGCTATTGCCTTCATCTCTGCAGACATCCCTGTATAAAAAAACCAACACAAAACCCAGATCTCGAATTGGAAGGAGAAGCCAGCACCGTCCTCAGTTCATCGTCACAAGGACTGAGAAAGCAGGGAAAAACAAAGAAAACAGAGAGGACAGTGGGCATAGAAGCAAAGGAAAGCAGGAGTGAAAGCTATAAGCGGAGGAGGGCCACCGCGCTGCCACCATCCACACCGTCTCCAGAGAACAGGTAAGTCATTTTTCTTTCGTTTTTTTTTGTACATTCAATTTGATTGTATCGTTGCACTGTGCGAAGGTAAATTAATTACCTTCGCACTGTGCATGAAGCACGCGGGGAGCCACTCCACGCGTGCTTCATCTGTCTTTGCCCAGCCAGTCACTGGCTTAGGCCAGTGACCTGGCCGGGCTGGCTGGGCCTAGCCCAACCCATGTGGGCTGTGCTGGGCCCAGCCCCAAAAAATTATGTTGGGCCAGGCCCAGTTCAAAAAAATAAAAAGTAGAAAAATAAAAAATAAAAAAATATGTATGTATGGATAAAAATAATGTAAATTTATTGGTTTATTCACTGACGCCAGAGTCAGGAATAAAATATCGGTTTAAATTTATATTATTTTTTTCGTTGTATTTTATTTTATTTAGATGAATAAAAATAATGTAAATTTATTGGTTTATTCACTGACGCCAGAGTCAGGAATAAAAATACTGGTTTAAATTTATATTATTTTTATTCGTTGTATTTTAT
>Ga0325410_1006037_pt1 | contig 13325 bp, 3 predicted proteins | sample PopdelMetagenome_16_FD_206182 | JGI IMG/M metagenome (GOLD analysis project Ga0325410, IMG submission 206182) | Populus deltoides microbial communities from Bellville, Georgia, United States - Xylem-PdIQD-R3 | ecosystem: Host-associated > Plants > Phyllosphere > Stem > Wood/Secondary xylem... | reverse complement strand
GTAAGAAATTTTACTTCTTGTCATCAAGACATCATTTGACATAATTCGAGCATGACAGTTTTCCCTCGGTCTGTCGTGTCATGTAATAGTTTTCCAACTAGCAAATGTGCCCCTGTCGTGGTTCGGGTTCCTTGACATGATGGTGTGTTTTAACCAGAGTTGATATGAATTATAATTAGTTTTAGCAGATATTAAATTCAATTAAATCAAGAAATACTCTGGTTCCTCAAGAAAAAAATCACTGTGGATTTGCTACAGTTATTTATCTTTTTTTAGTTTTTTTTTATTGCACTCTTACAAGCTCAAATTAATGACTAATTAAAACATTTTTATTAAAAAAGACAAAATTAGAGCACTGAGATGAAAAAAAAAAAGCAAACAGAGGGATATCTAGTCATTTTATCTTCCATATATTTTTATTATTATTATTATAACTCCTCGCCATTAATACGTTGAAAGTACCTGGGAAGACAGGTATAAATACAGGTGATTTTAGTGTTAATAAATTTATTTTGATAGAGAAAGTGTATACAAGATGTTCTCCTTCACTTGCCTAAAATAGTATACATGAACTCCAAAAAAATTTTGTTTTGGGTTGATTTTAGGTTTTGGAGGTAATTTATGGATTGTTAGAGGCTATGGATATGTTTTAAAAAGTGTTTAGGGTGTGTTTTTTTTTTATTATTGATATATGGTTTAAAATGGGTTTGTTTTAGTTTGAAACAAACTAGCTTGATTTTTCAATGACCGAAAATTGTTGAAATCTGAACGGTGCAATCAATGCATTGCCTGCTTTTTTTTTCTTTCAAAACATTAAGAGACGGACAACATATCATCTGCCCCTTAAAAAAGCTCAAAAAATAAGGTCTAAGTGTGTGGGCAAATCGAGGCCCGCATGCTTGGGCCTTTTTAAGAGGCCTAGGAACTCTAGGTCTTCCTAATATGAGAGACTGAGCCTTTTTTGGTTTTTTTTTCATTTGTATCCATTAAAATTATATTTTTTTCTAATTTCATTACTTAATATTTGGTTTATTATTAATTGAGCTATGTAATTTGATTTTTTTTTCCAATCACTTTGATAGTTTGTTAGTTCTTGATTTTATAGGTGTTTATTTTAGGTTTAAAAAAATTATATAAAAAAATTGTTGAACTCAATTGAGTCCATGACCCGGGTTACAGGTTTGACTGATTAGCTTTGGCTAAATAGGGATCGGGCTTGATAAATTTTTTTGTTGCATGAATAGTTCGATTTATTTAATTAGATATATACATGAACTTTTTAAATTCCGCTTGGGATTTTTTACATACAAAAACACATCATAAAAATCTAGATATATACGTTTTTTTAAGAAAGAAAAAATATTTGACCAACGGCAAAGCGTGGGTCAAATAGCTAGTTAAATCTAAATGAGCTATTGGTTTTATTGTAAATCAAGAGATAGATCACTCTAAATTTATACATCGATTTGTCTTTTTTATCATTTTTTTAATTATTAATTGTTTTTTCAATTATATTCTTCAACATTGTGTTTATTAGTAATTGAGTTTTGTATTTGGTTTCGATTTATTTTCTATAAATTAATTATGATCTTAAAAAACAAATACCACAGCATAAAGTTGGTGCTTAAATTTGTGAAAATGAATTTGGTTTTATTATTTTTAAAAAAAATAAAGAATCAAAATTAGAAATGGAGTAAAAAGAAGGGTTTTATTTTCTTTTTAGACACTTTTCATTCGGTGCATTTTTTAAAACAAAAATAGCTTGTAGGATTTTTAAATTTTTATTTTTGATTTTTTTTAATTTGAAATTTTTATGTTTTAATTCAAAAGCTCGTTTTGTTTATTTTTTGGTCTCTAAGTGTATAAAAGAAGAGAGAAATTCATTGATATATGTTAATGAGTGAGAAAGTTCTCAAAATTTAACATTTAGACCACTAGAAATGATGATATTGGTGTCAATGAGTTGGTGTTCTTAAGGTGAGTTCAACAGGGTGAGTTTTCTCTATCACAATGCTGGGAAAAGTAAACAACGTTCTTTTAATTTTTTAGATTCAGTTAATTTTTATTTTTTAAAGAGATTATAGGTTATTTGTTGTTGGAAACAAGTGTATAAAGGCTTATAGAGTGTTTGTTAAGTTTTTTCAGGTGAAAAAAAGTTGAAAAAAAGTTTTTAAGGTCTCAAAACTCATCCTGATCTTCTAGTCACCAGAAATGATAATAAAAATATTGCAAACAATAACAGGTTGTCTACCAGACTACGCGTCATCCAGCTTCATTAAAAAAAATAAATTAGTCCGGATGAATGAGCTTGGGTTTCTAGCACTAGCTTTTGGGTAATTGGTCAAGCCCGCAAACCTGATATATTTTTTTGACAATTTTAATTAATACCATTTTTTTTGTATTTTTTTACTTTTGAATAATTTATTTATATTGTAATTAGTATACTCTCTCTAATTGTTTTAGATTGTTTGGTACAACGTTGTAATTTCAATATTTATTATTTTTTGTAATTGTTTTGCATTTTATAATGTTTCGAAGACATTATTGTAATTTATCTTTAGTGATGTATTTATATAAATGAAAAGCATTTGTTTTTTATAATAAAAAATAATGTCTAAGATAATATAAATGTGTAAATTAAAATAAACAAGGTGAGGAGAAATATTTACATGCATGTCCATATTTTTCTTTTAGGAGAAAGATTAACTTTTTATTTTAGTTTTAAATTTCAATTAACAACTCTTTCTCACCCTATCAATTTATATATTTTTTTAATTTATTTTATTAGGTATGAATAACATCTCTATTTTTCTCAATTGAAAAAAATCATGATACCTGAAAACACATTCATAACATTATTGTGCGTATTTGGCCACCTTTTTGGGGCAAAAAAAACTACCTAGTAGGCCAATGATGGTGGGCTATTTTGTTGAGCTCTTATTTGTTTTTTTTTTAATTTCAATTTGAATTCATTTGAATAAAATAAATAAAATTATTTTTAAGATATGAATTCTAATTTACATTTTAAAAATATCTCATGGATCATAGAAGTAGGTTTCAACGAAAAAGACACTTTTTTGTTCTATAATTTTATTTGTTATCTTGATTGGAAATGTTTGTTTTTATAATCTTGTGAATAATTAAGAAATAGATTCTAAAATTTTTTTTGTAATAGCACTCGATAATTATATTTTTTTTTATAATAAATTCATGTCAAAAATATTAAAACCGAAGTTTTTTCTTTACTAAAGCTTGTTTCTATGGTTATAATAAACTGTTATTTAAAAAAAAATGTTATTCTAGTAATACAATATCACAAAAAATGGTTTGTATTAATAAGATAAAGAAGGTTTTGATTAAGGATATGTCTTTCTTATCCATATTTCATATCTTTAGAAGTTTTTATTTATTTATTCTAATTACTTTCATCTTTTATCAAACAAACAACATGTCTTAAAAAATTATATTAAAAAAATGTGTTTTGAAAAGGAGTTATACTAGAAAATAATTTAGTTTCAATGGAATTTAGATTAGTGTTCATGTTGCAAAAACAAAATTGACATATAATTAGATCAAAATATTTGAAGAGCTTTCCATGACACGAGATAAGATATCTTAATTTACAACTATCTCTTAACTTATCATCTTAGTCTTTGATTGCATTTATTTATGAATATAATTCTTAATAAAAAAAATCTTGGTGCATGAAAATACATTATTAATGTCTATTCATTATTTTACATTATATTTTTTTTTATATGACCCACGATGAAGTGCTAGTCAACTTACTAGTTTGTTTTTGTTATGTTGTAAAAAAAAAAGAAATAAACTTAAAGCAAGAAATTAAAATTTTCAAATGTATTTTATAAATATTAAAAGAATTTCAATTCATTTGGATTGGTTGTTTTGAGGTTATGAGGCTAAAAGCTTTATTTGTTAGTTAGATTTTAGCTAAAATAGTTAGAAAGCTATTTTAACCAGCTCTCTCAAAATATATAATTACAATCATGCTCTTTAAAATAAGGAGTCGTGAATATTATTATTATTATTATTATTATTATTATATTTAATTTACATGTGAGATGAATATTCAAGTGTATGTTATTTCTTGTTGTTGATTTCCTTTTCAATTTATGTTAATTAGTTTTATAATTATTTAGTGATACTTTTGAAAATTAATTCTTTTATTATAGTAAAATTAAAAACAATAAAAATGAAGTACATACATTAGAAGAAACAATGAAAATTTAAACAATGCGTACTAATTAAAACTATTATTACATTATTTAGTTAATACCTCTATTTGATGCATTTCAAAATATTCAACCAAATATCAAAGCATTTTTTCATATTTTTCAACATTATTTTTTATTCATCTTGTTGTTGTTTCATTAAAAAACCCTTTTTGACATGATATCAATCATGTCTTGTTCTGTTTTCGTCTATCATGTTTTGCATTTACTTTTTCTACCTTTATATTATATGATGTTTTCAAAAAATTTCATCTTTTAACTTTTCATTTTCATTTTATATTATTTTTAATTCTTTAAGACCAATTCAACATGAGAACTTACACTAACCTTATCTTTTTTAACTTGTTTCTTTGTTGTGTTTTCACTCATCGCTCTCTCTATATTATTGTTGTCACCAAGTACAACATCATCTTTTTCTATGTTGATTGAACTTTGAGTAAAAATAAATAAATTACAAGAGTTGCATTTATAATACTTTTAGACTTTTTTTTATTAATTTTTAAACATCTATTTAGGTTGGCTTTTCAATTTCTCCTAGCAATGTTGAAATAGGAATGATTGATCTTGAATTGTTTTAGACATGTAATCTCTATTTTACTGTGTTTATATTAAAACACCCTGGAAAGTATTATTTAAATAATATTGATAAATTAAATGAATTCAAATATATGAGTTTTATATTAACAATACATTGTCTTTATAGGTGAAATCACTTACGTTTTTTTTTCAATTGGGCATAATACAAATAAAACTTATTCACTACTAGTTGAATGGTCAATTAACGATGCATTAGAGATCTTGATATATGCTTAGATATTAACTTCTTGTTTCGTTATAGGTGTCGTGAATTATTTTCCAATACACCTTATTTTTTTTGTTCATTTACACATATTGAATCCATGCTAGTTGTCATGACATGCACAACATTAAATGATGGATCTGCCTCCTAGATCGAGTGGGGGTTTGGGTGTATGAGGATTAATCATAAAATTATAATTTTGAGGAAGTCATCATCTACTATAATGGTCACTAGAAAACCTATTGGTTTGCGAGAGTATGAGAATTAATCATAAAATTATAATTTTGAGGAAGTCGTCATCTAGTATCTTGGTCACTAGAAAACCTATTGGTTTGCAAGAGTATGAGTAAAAGAACTAGTTATACATGGAAAAGACGCATCATCCATTGTGCACCCTACCTATAATAAGCTGCATTGTTGATTGATTTTTTTTCCAAGTCTTGCTTCTATTCATTGGTCCATCTAAAGTTCAAGAAAAGTCCTCTTCACTAAGAAGATCCCTATTTTATCAGGCTAAAATCTAACCATTTTAAAGTTTAAATTTTAATGGTGCATTTATTTCTATTTTGTATTTTTAATACCAGGGGATATACTTTACAATGTAATTTTATACCCTCAAATATTAAAGTCTACAGTTAATTCTTAACATTTTATTTTTTTCAATTGATTTAATTTAATACCGAGAATATACATTACATTGTAAAATTCATACTAAAAATATTATAAACAAATTTATTTTTTGTGGTGTTTTTTTAAAATTTTGATCAAATCCTAATGAATAATAATAAACTGGTTATAATATCCATTTTTGTTTTTTTTTTCAAAGCATGATAAAAATGCAATTGTTTTTCTTTTTTTATAAACTACACATTAAAAACTTTTAGGATTTGGTTGTATGCACATAGATAAAAACATATTTTTGCATTTTTAAATGAGCAATTATATATATATATATATATATATATATATATATTTGAAATTTTAAAGAAAAACGGGTATTTTTAATATCGAGTCAGTATCTTACATTGTAAGTCTACAGGCTCGATATTAAATGAAATTATTGGAGAACCTAGTGAGAGACCCATAAATAATTCTAAAATCATCCTGGAAATGATTTTAAATTTTTGAAAATTATTTAGAGCTTGTTTGGCAAAACAAAAAAAATAAGGGACAAACCAATGTTAAAAGAAAACATCTAAGTGTGTTTACCAAATACGTCCTTATAAAAAAAATCAAAGGTATGAAAAAATATCTTAAGATTGCGTTTGACAAACACGTTTTAAGAACAAAAAAAGACATTTTCTCCTTCAGTAAAAATCAGGTATGCTAAAAAAACTTTATGGTTGGAATGGGCTTAACCCAGGCATGTGAGTTAGGTCTCCTAGCCCAAGCCGATCTGATTGGGCCAATAAACAGCCTAAAGTTTCTTTTTTATATAGAACTCAGCCCAACCACATAGGCTAGGCTTGGGTGGGAAGCTCGACCCCTATTGTTTCTTACTCAACCCGACCCGAGAGCTATTACTTGGCATGTAGAATGCCATTAACAAAGGCATTTCTTACCTCGTGCATTCTCAACATCTCCTTTTCTTTCTGTTACCATACAAGCAACTAGTATCAGTCTTAAACATCACATAACACGAGGAGGTTGGAAGGAAATGTTACTTGGCTTTGAGTTGCTCTTGCTACCATTACTAGCGTGGCTGGTACCATAAACTATAGGAGAAGGAAAACAATGGCGGTGATGGCTCCTGTGGGTCGTCCATGTATGCTGCCTAAACAACGTGGAGGTTGTCTACATATTGGTGCGTACTACACATGCACGAGCAAAATTTTTTAATAAATGTCAATTATAATAATGCCTCTTATTAACTTTTAAATTTATGATAGAACCAATGTAAAGTGACAAAATAATCCTTGTGAGAGAATTATGTTGATTTTGTCTTTAAAGACATCAAAGTAATTACACTATTTAAAAAAAATTTACAAAGACCAAAACAAACTTGAGTAATAGGCATTATATTTTTTTTTATTCTAGAGTTAAATTAGTAATTTTATTATATAATAAAAAATAAAATAACTAATTTAACACTATAAAATTTATAAAAGACAATTGTGTTACGGTGAAAATATATTCTTATCCTTAATGCCTAGTTCAAAGCTTTTATGGCTTGAGGGCAATTTTATCATTACCCGATTACAATGAATAGTGTTCAAAGTCTTGGTGAACAATTATTTTAGTTTTTTTAAATTTCAATTTAAATTTAATTTAATGTTAATAAAATAATAATTAATAATGTGATAAAAAAAATAAAGGAATCATACTTAGGCCATCAACCAAGGTGCTTGTGCTCTTCGGTTGGGTACATGTCATACTGAAACCCATTTTATAACGCCATAGAGCTTTCAATTTTTTAATCTCTCTATACACATTTTCATTTGCCTCCATTTAATTGGAAGATGAATTTCTAATAAAATTCACATAATTGTTTTACTATGATTTTTTATGAAATAAAATATATAAGCAATGGTCAAACAAAATTAATTAAGATTATTTTAAGAAAAATGACATCAATTATTTAGATATGTATTGAAAAGAACTGTAAATTTAACAAAAATATTTTTATAATCAATTATTTTATACAATAAACTACTCACTGTAATTCATAAACTTTGTAGTTTTAATAAATAGTTTGATATAAAAATTGTTAAATTCCTTATGTTTTAATTGAAATCAAGATTCTAAGCAATAATATGTTTTGTTTAGTGCATCAAGATATCTAAAATTTTTAATTGTGTATTCAAAGAGACGGTCCAGATTTTTCAATATCTTCTTGTTTTTACAATCACATATATAAAATCATAAACCTCAACATTTAGAATTAAGAACTAGATTTGCAGCATGTGGTAGACAAGTTTTTTTCCATGTAAAAAAAGAATGTTGAGAAAAAAATTAAGACTAGAGTTGTGTTGGATTTCTTGAATATTATACACGCAGTGAAAACAATAAAACAAAATTATTCGAGAGTCTCTAGGATCTCATTAGACAAGTCTAGAGTTGTTTAGGGATTTATTACATGAAAATCTTATATTCTTCGGCTTTGAATAATTCTTTAAAGACTAAGTTGTTGTAAACCACAAGTTATCCAATTATCCGATCTCCAAAGGTAATCCACACGAACCACCAATGAGAAATATTCTCTCCTAAATCCATATTTAGGAGAGAGAGATTGTTTTGCCTAGAGTGTTAACTCTCTATCTGTGACTTATATAGTTTTTATGTCTAACAAACAACCATAAAAAAAAATAAGAGTTATAGCTTACTATTTATAGAAAAATATGAAAAACTCTATAAATTAACAAAATATCAATTTGTCCCTTGAATAATATCCATATATTAATTCAGGAAAATTTCAGAAATTAACTCAATCAAGTCCTTACTTGATTTTTCTAGGTCTAGAAATTTAATCTCTATATTAATTATATTCTAGTTCTTAATTTCTAAGATATATTTTAATCAAGTCATACTTAATTAAATCATCCCAATTTAATTTATGACTAATGGTTCTTAATGTGTATGACCCATTAGGTTCCTCATATGTTGACCCAAATATAAATTCTAATTCTAATTAACTAGAATTTAAAAAATTTAAAAAATAATTTATTATCAATTTAACAATTGATTAATTTATATTTGAAGATCAGGTGCATCATCTAGCAACGTGTCATGATTACTCAAATATTAGAAAAGTCATTAGTGGTTTGACTTTACCTTTCAGTGACCGGTTTCTTAGTGTAATTAATATTCTTTCATCAATAATGTTTTGATTTAACATTAAAGCATAGAGTATGTCGATCATGTTAAAACATGTTTGTTCTCTATATAATAGTCATTAATCGTTTAAATAAGATTTGAAAACCTTTTCAAATTTCATTCTATCTTGGCCAAGGATTTCTCAATCAATACTATTTGAGAACGGATGTAATATTTTTTCTAATTCACATAGGGTGATGAATCCTTTCTTGATCACTTAAATACCTTCATATAATTCATGTTATATCCAATATTTACCCCTTTATCACCTCGATTAAGATAACATGTAACAGAATCAAAGCATAATATTCTCTATATAAGATAACTTAGTGATCTCAAATCTAAGAATCACTTACACAACCGTTACATGAGCCTTTCTATAGATATATGTGCTCTCTCCATATAAAATTCTCATGCAGGTCAATTCAGTGTACATGTCTTACAATAAACACCTACATATTAGTTTTAGGTATCCCTTATATCTTAACTTATGAGAACAACTATTTTTTTTTCATAAAAAAAAAGAATATAATATGTAGCAGTCTCTACAACTCTAATAAATGTCTAATTTTAAAAAAAGTATCAACTAGGAACATTTTAGAAACAATGTTTTGATGCAATAGAAATCCTATAATTATAACAACTTTGTAATTTTCTTTGCAAAATATTTTTTTCTCATGGACTTTATCTACTCTAGATTCAAAATTCAAATATTAGATTCAATGTACATTAAACTAAAAAGTTGTTGGTTCAATTGATAATTTAAATAATATGATTAAAAATACAAAAACATTAAATAAATAGACAAAAAATGACAAGGAAAAAAAGGTTAAAAGAACCAAACTGAGTCAACCTGGATTATTAAACAACATAATGATGAAGGGCAAAATTGAAAAAAATAAAATAAAAAAGATAAAAAAAGAAAAACCCTATGTTAAACCATATTAGCTTGCAAACTTTATGACCATTGACATAAGATTGAGATAATCTTATAAAAACAAGTGTAGGGAAAACGTTCAAATACTAATTCCTAATAAATCAAATGAGATCATGATAACTCCATAAAAATCGATCTCCAGCAAATAAAATGTTGAAGAATGAAAACTCATGAAAAATATAATTTAAAAAGGTAAAAAAAAAACTTAATCTAGACCCGCCCAGGTCAAGATGCAAAATCTTTGACCTAGTTATGAGTACCAGGGTGAACATGTTTAGAAGTAAATTTAATAATATCATGAAGCTCAATTATCGAACAACGCAATGTTAAAGGACAAAAATAAAAAAATAATAATTTAAAGAAAGCAATGGAAAAAAAATAAGAGTCAATCCGGGTTAACCGGCAAACCCGTAACCATGAAAAATCATGAAATTCTTGAATCGTGTTCAATCAAGAAGCTTAATTTCCAACCAATTTAATTTTGAAGGATGAAATCGTGAGAAAATATCAATTTAAAAAGCATGTCAAAGGAAAAAAATAGCAAGAAAAAGAACAGAGATCAAATATGATGGGAAAAAAACTCATAAAGGATGAAATTGTAAAAAAAAAATCAGGATAACCCAATAGAAAAGAAATGAAAATAAAACTACGAAGACCAATTTTCAATAAATCAAATGTTAAAGGATGAAATTGAAATAATTAAATCAAAAAAAGTTTCCATAAAAAACAATCTTTGAAACCAATAACCATGGCCCTGAACCTAGGATTAACCCTGTCACAATAACAAAAAAAAATCTTAGTTAACTCAGGTTAACCCATAGACTCCGTGATCATGACATAAGATCATAATAACTCAATAGAAAAGAAAGAAAGAAAATATAGGAAGACCAATTTCAAATAAATTAAATGTTAAAGAATGAAATTGAAGTAAATCAATTTTAAAAAAAGGACCTAAAAAAAGTCAACCAACATTAATCTTTGAAACTAGAGATTCTGGCCATGAACCTGAAACTAATCTCATAAAAAGCAAATCATAAAAAATAAGAAAGCAAATATCTAAAAAAAAGGTAAGAAATAAAAGCAACAGCTTTAAAAAAGGAAAGAAAATAACATGTCAAATCGGACACATCTCTTAAACCTGGTCTGATCTCTAAAACTCACAACCCATGAAATCATTCAACCATGTTCAATTAAGAAGCATAATTCCCAACCAATTTAATTTTGAATGGTTAAATCATGAAAAAAGTCACTTTAAAAAACTTGTCAAAGAAAAAAAGATAGTAAAAAAAGAATAGGGATCAAATTTAAAAGAAAAAAAACTCAAGAATGATGAAAATATAAAACAAATCTAAAAACATAATCTTAAACAAAATAAACAGCAATCAAAAGAATGAAGATCAAATTTAAAAAATAAAAAGAGGTGAAATTGAAAAAAAAAACTGTAATTTTATAGCTTACTAAAAATAAAAATAAAAATAGTAATCAAAAGAATAGAGACCAAATCTGAAAGATTAAAAATTAAAAGAGGGTGAAATTGAAAAACATTTATAATTTCATGGCTTATTAAAAAAAATATAAATAATCACAAGGACAAAGACCAAATGTGAAGGAGAAATAAATTGCATGGGCTGATTTAATTTTTTGAATGGACTAACGTTAAATTCAATGGTGAAGAAAGAGACAAAGGAAAAAAAACACAGTCGCCGATGCTAAACTTGATGTCTGATAAGGGCACGCGCTGCACCATTTCATTGGGGACACCGGGTCTTTTCAAACACTACCCTAAAATGCGATGCTTGGTGGCTGGGTGACCCTTCACGCTAGGGTCGCCTACATGCTGGCTAGTGTTATGCATTCTCCAGAAAGTTTTTTTAAAATTATATATAATAAATATAATTTATAATGATGCCCTGAGTACTCTTGAAATTTAAAATAAAACCAATGTAAAATGAAAAAAAAAGACCTGCTGGTGAGAGTTTGTTGGTTTTGTTTTTAAGGGCATCAAAGTAATTATACTATTTTAAAAAATTAAAAATACAAAAATGTTCCCGAGTAGTAGGCTTTAGATTATTTTATTCTAGATTTAAATTAGCAATTTTACTTTACAAAAAAGATGAAATTACTAATCTGACCTCACAATTTGTAAAAGACAATTGTGTTATGGTGAAAAGACTTTCTTGCCCCTAATACCTAGTTCAAAGATGTTTTTGTTCAAAAACAACTTCATAATTATACTATTATAATAAATAATAATCAGAGTCTTGATAAACAATAACTTTACTAGAAAAAATTATTTTTTAATTTAACTTAACTTAATATATCAACCAATAATAATAGTTAAGGTCACTCGAGTATAAAAACTATCCAAAAAACATGAAAAGTTTCGTATTTGTTTTGTAATCAAGAATCTCTCATATTTTCTTTACTAAAACAACTCAATGCAATTACTTTACTGTTTATATGAATAATAAAGTTTTTTTTTCAATTTTATCTATAAATAGTAAATTAGTAATTTCATCTTTAGATTTTTTTAATGGTCATTCGAGTTATTTTTTAACAGATTAGGTTGACTAGATCATAACAGACCAACTCTTGCATGATTTAATTTTAAACTCGAGTTAGGTAAGAAGTTGGTTCGAAAGGTTTTTATTCTGTAAATTTCATTGTCAAATTTTTTTTACTAGCCAATTAGATTCTTTTTGGACTGGCCAAATCGACCAAGTCACGCCAAAAAAACTCTCACACGATTTAATTTTAAATTCATGTTAGATAAAGAGTTAGGTTTGAAGTTTTTTTTTGTCAATTTCATATATATATATATATAAAATTTCAACTTTGGATGTTATTTTACTGGGAGGTCGAGTTGTTTTTTAACCGGTTAAGTTGATTGAGTTATATTAAGACGACTTCTATATAATTTTATTTTAAATTGGTCAAGTTGGAAGGTTTTAAAATTAACTTGTTTGCCTGAATGTAATAACAATGTTAAATAATTTTTTATAGCTTGAATATTTTTTATTATATTAATTTTTTTTAATCTAAATAGCATCATAGTGCATATAATTATAAGAATTAGGTTTTAAGATGATATTCTATCACACAGAGCATGTGTAAAATAAAATAAAAAACTATAGTCTTGTTTTTTTTTAAAAAATATTATTAAAAATGATCAAATACCTTATAAAACGTTGCACGAAATAAAAGGGGCAAAAAAAAGAAGAGAAAAGGGACCGATCTCCAGAAACTTCCTCAAACCCCATGATAAACCCTACTAAACACCCATTCATAACTCACGGAGTCTGAGACTCGCTAGAAACAGTGCCCATCTACTCCACCTCTGTCTCTATCTCTCTCCCCTCCCGGTCGCTTTACGTTCAATCTCTTCCTCCCGTGAACGAACGATGCACAGGCTATCGAGGCGTTCCGTCTCCACTATCCTCCGCTCCACTGGCTCTGCCTCTCGTTACGGGAGCGCCGCCACCGCTGTCCCATTCTCCGATTCTGTACGCTCTTATAAAAAGCT
>Ga0325410_1006032_pt1 | contig 13328 bp, 8 predicted proteins | sample PopdelMetagenome_16_FD_206182 | JGI IMG/M metagenome (GOLD analysis project Ga0325410, IMG submission 206182) | Populus deltoides microbial communities from Bellville, Georgia, United States - Xylem-PdIQD-R3 | ecosystem: Host-associated > Plants > Phyllosphere > Stem > Wood/Secondary xylem... | reverse complement strand
AATCTCTCCATGCATCATGCATGACAAAAGAAGACATTGATGATTAATTAATTTTATTAATTGGGAATTAAATAAAATATAATTACAGAATTTTAATACTATCTATCTACATACATGTTTGTAGAAACTGATTAGTATGAACGGATTTGTTGCTTTGATTTGAAAGTGTGTTGACATTTTTAGTTTTTCTTTATTTTGTATAAATATTTTTAGACTACCCGGTAGTAAAAAATTAGTTTTTTTTTGTGCTGTTACTCTATTAATAGGACTGTTTGTTTCTTATATTTTTCCTTGTCAATAGATTTTGACCATGGCTACAATCTATGTAGTTAAAGTTTTACTTTCTCTGTTCAGAATTTCCTTTATCTTTTATATATATATTAATCTCGATTTCATAAATAAAAAAAAAGACAACTCAATAGCATCTATAATCTTAAAACATGTTTAGGGCTAATTTTGATCAATTGTTTTTTAAAAAATAAAATCAAGAAGTTGATAATCGAGTTTTGATGGGGCCAATCATGTTTTTTTTTTTTTATAACTAGGACTGGTTTAGACCTTGAATTGACTAATTTTTTTCTATTTTTTTAATTCATACCAGTCCATATCCTGAGTCGACCGGGTTCTAGGTCGACATGCCGGACTAATCCATGTTTTAAAATAACAGAGACAACTTATAAAATTGACTAATTTTATATATTCACATTATTTTTCTTTCTTTTTTTATATTCAAACTTGGAAATTAAATATGAATTTATATTGAAGAATTCCCCCATGTTTTGATGTATAAATTATCTGTATTATGATGGAATCCAATATTTAATGGGATTAATTTCTATAATTAATGTTTGATCTTGTTTCATTCATTGACTAATTGATTAATTATCATGCCATTTTTGTTCCTAAATTAACCATGGCAGATCATAGGATATATATATCACAGACAAAAACATTTCCGATTAGAACAAGACTGTTAAACTGTACAGATCTTTCTTAATGAACAAACGATCTCTCTCTTGTTGTTTTGTTAGATTTGCAATGATTTTGTGATGCAGGGCTCCGAGGTAAAATACAAAGAGCTAGTTAGATTAAGAATCTATTAGTTTTTTTGTTTTAAAAAGAAAAAAAAGATATATATATATATTTATTTATTTTAAATTATTTTTTTGTATTTTTAAATAATTTTAATTTAACATTTCTAAATAAAAATATTTTGAAAATAAACGATACCATTCTAACATGACTATGCAACAAATTAAGAATCCCAAAGGGTTTGCTATAACTAAATCGAAATCGGTATAATACAATTCTTAGGGTACGTATAAATTATAAAAATACGTACACTGTATATGCAACAAATAAAACTTTGGTTTATCAAGAGATTGAAATCTTCATCTTATCCTAAGAAATCACAATTAATTAGTTCGGAAACAGCTAATTGGATTATGATAATGGCTTGATTAAGTTTATTTATTAATTAATTTAAAACAAAGAGTGGAATTAGGAAATCCCTTATTTTTTTTTATATATATTTTTTCCTTTAGAGATCATGTTGTTGTGTATTAGTAGCAAACGTAATTATTTCCCAGCTCAACTAGCAGAAGGTATTGGTATAAAGGTTACAAAACTTTATACCAAGAATTAAGAACCTGGAGAGATTAATTATTGGCAGGAATAATTAGTGTTAGGATTGTGATAGCGATTTAAAGTATTTTTTACTTAGAAATATATCAAAATAATATATATTTTTTACTTTTTAAATTTTATTTTTAGGATCAACATTTCCAAATAATCTAAAAATATAAAAAAATAATTTTTAATAAAAATAAAATTAAAATTTAAAAAAACATGTTTTCTCAAGCAAACTTTATGATATAAAGATCCACCACATTTGTTTTTCAAAAAAAAAAAAAGCAAAAGAGTCCCAACAAATCTTAGAAACATAGGATGGATGTTAATTATTGTCTTGATTTCTAATTGAATTATTATATTTTTGAAATATAAAGTATCGGAAAACATGTTTATTGAAAATTAATCAATCGCAATCATAATTATCGTACAAGGAATGGTATTGGTCAATCAAATTAAGAATGGTTTTATTTGCTAAATAAATGAATTAATCAGCAAGTCGATGCTTATCCATTGTGTGTGGAAACAAAGCATGTCCGACTTAAAGCAACAGGGAAAGATCCCGTGTGGTGGCAGTGGAAGCAGGAAGAAAGAGTCACGACAGTTACTAGGTTACATGTTATGGCACTATTCATGACAAGGCTTCTTCTCTCATTGGTCTATAAAGTCAAAGAAATGACAATTGTTTGGCAGAGACGTTCCTCACTCAACTACATAGCATTTCGCACGCGCGCCCTGAAAAAAACTATATTATAGTTATTTAATCCGAGCCTGGTTGGTCCACCGGATGAATAAATCCATATGATCGGAAACTGATTTAAATTGATTTTGAAATTAACCTAGTTAAATGCAGAAGATTTAGTAATTAATTTACAATCCGGTTGACTCGGCTTGAACACCCGATTAGTAATTAATTAATTTATAAATTTTATGCCACTTTGAGGGGTTAAAGTGTTCAAGTAAATTAAGGGTTAGTTAGCCAATTATATCGCACTACAAAGTAATTAAAATAATGAGATGATGTAACGAATTCCATAAAGAATTAAATATAATTATAGAGCTAAATTAAGTAATTAATGATCAGTGCCACGCAAATCTTTGTGTGTTTAGATGTGATTTTCATTTTAATTTAATGATTATCCAATAAATGTGTTGTTAGAACGCAATCACATGGGGAGCATGAAAAGACAAAAACTTAAAACAACGAGAAATTTACATGAAGCGTTCAATTATTAAACGTTCAATTAAATTATGAGCCGTCAATTTCAATATTTATCAATTTACAATTCATAATTTTTTAATTTAATGATATTATTAAACTTTATATATTTATAAATTCATGATATTAAACACTGCTCAACAAATCAACTCGTGGCTCCACTAACCTGTTTTCTAGCTTAAATCAAGTTAAAAATTTATTTTAATCTTATTTATTTTGAAGTTAACCCGTGACCCAACCAAAATGATTATTTTTTTTTAAAATAATTTCATTTTAATTTTATTAATTTAGGTCAATTCACCCTAGTTATAACCAAAGTTTTATGTCAAGCTTAACAACTATATATGACTAGTAAGATTTTGAGCTACGACAAGCAAGAACAGGCAAACTCCTCAAATTTATAACGAAAGGTAATCTTGTTGTAAAAATACTACTTCCCTGTCTTAGTAACTATTTACTATTAACATCATCAATTGTTATATATAAAAAAAGAAAGTTGATGGACCGTAATTTCTTCTTTAATATATATTTAAGTGAGGTCGATGGGTAATTTAGAAAGCATTTGACATTCTCAAATATCTGAGAAAACAGAGAAGAAATATTTCTTTTTACAGACAGGAAGATGGTAAAAACACGTAGCTAGCTAGTCTCATTCCACCGTAATAAATTACGTCATCAAAGTAATTAATAATGTAGCTTATATATATATATATATATATCAGACCCCAAAAGAAATTTACTGTATATTTGCTTGTCTTTTCTTAGTAGGAAAATATTTTGATGACTCCAAGGCTCGTGGAAGAGGACGTCTAAATTTGTTTGAATAAATTACCCCAAGAAATTTAATTTATAAACATTAAAAACAATACACAAGCTTTTCAATAAAATAAATAAATATGCAAGCTTTTTAAATATTTTTTTAATTCTATTTATAAATAAAAAAAGCCTATGCATGAATTTAATTAAATATATTAAGAACAATATGCGTCAATAAATACAAAAAATAAAGTGTTGATGCCTCAATTTAACTTGTCTCGCTGCAGATCGAATAATTTTTTTATAATACAAAAAAATTAATATGTAGGTATTATTAGTGTGTTTTTTTATATCGAATAAAAATATAATTGTGAATAAAAAAATTAATACTTATATATAATAAAATATTATTTTAATATTTTTTTTAAAAAAATGCTTTAAAAAATAATCGTTTCAACAACCTAAGCCCTCTTCAAAGATATAGATATTCTGCATTATATACTCCATTACCTTGCTTTCTTCCAAGAGAATAGATTAAATCTTACACATCTATGTGGGAAGAATTAAGGAAAAGGCTGGGAAATGTTGCCCCATTGGAAATATACGTGCAAGACAAAGTAATTATAGTGTAAGGTAATTACTTCGAAATTTAAATTATTAATTAACCTAACCTCTTGGATTAAAATAGTAGTATCTAAATAAATGGATATGCATGAAGAATATACTATGTCTTTAAGAGGCTACAAATACAAAGAAAGGAAGGCTCGGCTGGTAACTTGATAGGAATAAAACTCTATAGAAAGCCTGTGAGAATGATTGGCAGGACCATTTATTTTTTTAATTTAATGTTCATTTCCTGCTATCATATTCTATTATGCTAATCTGTCTCTATATTGTTCTCTAATCTTTGTATAAATACGCACTAATCTTGGGCTAAAAAATGATCAGAAGCAGCAACAACAAATTAACTCTTCTTTTCTACCTAACAATTAATTAAATCTTTCATCAAAATTAAAGATGATGCAACCAGAAGTTTTCCAGTCTTCATGGCCATTCTACAGGGTCATAAGCTCAGCTAATCTTGACCAACTTGGTTTCTATGGTACTGACATGGATGCGTATGTTGATGCCTGTCAATTCTCTTCTTCGTTTGCCAACAATGAGGATATCTATGATATTTCCTCAATGTTTCCTGCAGTTTTCAATGGTGATCAGTCTGTCCAATCCCCAGTTTCTTCCGATGACGTCCAAGTCAAGGTACCTCGCGTTGAGGATTTTTTGATGGAGGGCTTTGAGCCTAATCTCATCAAGGACATGGAGCTTATATTCTGCGAGAGCGAGGGAAATTCTTCTTCACAGGAGCTATCCAGTGAAGGGGAAAATGTTTGGAGTCCTAGCCCTTCAATAAAATCAAGTGAAGCATCCATGGACACCACACCAATTCCACAGTCAACACTTGAATTACCAGGGGAAGAGCTACAGCTTGAAAATCAAGTGAGTCTCTTTCATTTACTCAAGGCTTATGGAGAAGCCATGGATGGAGGACAGAGTGAGCTTGCAGATGTGATCATGAGATGTGTAAGCGAGAAAGTTAGCCCAGCTGGTGAAGCCTTGGAGTGTCTCGCCTTTAATCTATGCCAAGATCTTGAGAAGCAAGGGGATTATATAAAACGAGAATCCTGCAGGAATTTTGAGGCAGCTTTCAGGGCATTCTACCAAATTTTCCCATATGGGAGATTTGCTCACTTTGCTGCCAATTCAGCAATCCTTGAAGCTATTCCAGCTGATGCAGAGACAATACACATAGTGGACTTCGATCTTGGGGAAGGCATTCAATGGCCTCCATTGATTGAGGCCTTGGCACACCAACAAAAGGCAGTGAGATTGACAGCAATAAAATGGAAAAAGGATGACTGCAATTGGGCTCCCATGGTCTGGAGTTTCGATGCGGCGAAAAGGAGACTTCTTGATCATGCAAGATACTTTGGTCTAAACTTGAAGGTAGAGGAGATGGGAATTGAAGATTTGGTGAATGAGGAAAAGAAGGCAAATAAAAGAGGTGGTGGGAAAGAATGGTTAGTCTTCAACAGCATGCTCAGACTTCCACACATGGGAAGGGCAAGGAGCAGACAGCTTGTTGAACAGTTCCTAAGGGTAGCCAAAGCCTTGTTGGCCAATTCTGCCTTCTGCAACTCCAGCAGCAGGGGAATTATTACTTTTGGTGATGGTGATTCCTGTGAAAACTTGAAGAACAGTTCCGATTTCGGATCATTTTTCGAAGGGCATATGGCGCATTACAAAGCCCTGCTTGATTCAATCGAGTCCAAATTCCCAGTTCATCTCACAGAAGCAAGAATGGCATTGGAGTGTCTGTTCGTGGCACCTTACATCTCTTCCCAGGATTGGTACCAAAAGTGGGTGGAGATAAAGCAAGGTTGCAATCTTGAGCTGGGAAATGGGTTAGAAGGATGGAGGGTGAGCAGAGTGAACCTGGAGGAAGCTAGAGAAATGGTGGAAGACAAGCAAAGTTCTTATGGAGTAAAGATCGGGGGAGACCTGGGAAATGAGATGATTTTAGAGTGGAAATCAACTCCGTTAGTCAGAGTTTCTACATGGAGAAATTAAAGCTAGAAAAATTAAAAATTATTTTTCAAGTAAATATAAAAATAATAAATTTATTACTCCATGTTGCATAGATTCATTACTTCTAACTGTAGAAGAGAAATGTTTGTCTAGCTCAGGGAAGAATTCTGTTTTGTATGAAAAGGGCATCGATGATGGAAGATGCAATATTTTCAGCTTTCTTAGTTGATTTAATAATTATTTTCTTAATTCTCCTTCTAATTTTATGTTTTTTTAATTTTGAAGAAAAAATGTTTTGGAGTTTTATAATTATATATGAAAAAACAACTCCATGCTCATGAATCTATTAAATGATTAAAATAATATATGATAGTGTTATTCTTACTTGTTTTGGTGCAATTTTTCTTTTTTTTTAATTTAATGATATGTTAATCGAGAACATATATTTTTTTTTTGATAATTTTAAAACAACACCTTCTATGTATATAAAAATATTTTTAAAAAAGAAACATAATTTTTTTTAATGATATGATAAATTTTATTAAGGTTAAAGAGTAGTCAGTAGGAGTAATCATTTTCGATTCGGTTCGGTTTTTTAAAAAAAATAATCAAATTGAATTTTTTTTTAAAAAAACCAAAATTGGTTTAAACCAACCGGTTTCGGTTCAGTTTAGTTTTTTAGGACAAAAACTAGTTCAAACCGATTTGGCTCGGTTTTTCAGTTTGGCTTGGTTTTTTCTGATTTGGCTCGGTTTTTTTCCGGTTTGGGTTCGGTTCGGTTTATAAAACTGAAACTGAACCGAACTGGCTGATTTTTTCAACATTTTAATTGGTTTAATCAATTTTTTTTACGATTCAATTTTTTCAGTTATTTTTTTTAATTTTCTCAGTTTTCTCGGTTTTTTGAATTTTTTACTTACCCTTAGTAGCCAGGGGTTATAAATTCCTGTAATTTTACTATTTAAGTAAACTAAAAATTTCCTCTTTTATTTGTCTTGTTATATTGGATAATTAGATCACATTAAATCTATAATATAGAAAAAATTGAAGAGGTCTTTCTTTTTTAAAACTAGTATATTAAATTTAATTTGTTAAAAAAAAGGCGGTGATTTTCTGCTAGGAATTCTTTTTTTGTCTCTTAGTATCGTCAACTAATGAAATTTTATTTTAGAATTATATAAAAAGATTTCCAAAAATCCATATAATATATTTTTGTTCTTTATTTACAGTTATCTTTTTCACCTAAATTCTTTAATTAATTCATTAACAAAAGGTCGAATGAGACCCATGTAACGACATCGTTTCCCATTTTTTAATCAAGCAATTAATTTCTCGAGTTTTTCCCTCTCTTATCCTACCGCTTTCTTCAACAAAACAAATTTCGAAAATTCGAACATTTCACAGTATCTTACAGAAACCCTAAAAAAAAAAAAAATGGGGGATTTCTCTGGAAAAATCGACGTAGAGAAACTAATCTCATTTAGCGACGATCTCGTCGCCGTTTTGAAGGATCAAAGAGACATTAACAACTTGAGTCACTGTCTTCAACAGTCACACTCTCTCAAATCCTCTTGCGATGCTGAATTCAACGACTCCAAAACCCTAATCGAAGGTCTCTGTTTGCTAATTTTAAATTTAATTTGTAATTATTATTTTTTTGTAGATCTGATTGGTTTTAGCAATTTGGAGCAGATTATGAGAAAAAGATAGAAGAATGCAAGAATAAAACGGAGAAGGCGAAAGCGGAAGTTGTTTCCGATGCCGACATGGAGATTCTGGAGCAGGAATTGGAAGCGGAGCTTCAAAAAGAAGCTGCTCTTATGGAGGAGCTCAGATAAGTACTTTGCTTGAGTTGTTTTGGATAATTATTTGTTATTATTTTTTTGGTGGTACTGGGAATTGATTATTGGTTTTTTTTGCTTAAACACAGTGATCAACAATGAGATTAGTGATTTGGAGTGTCAACGGGTTTCTTTTGAGGAACGAAAGCGAAATATGAAGAAAAACGAGAAAGATGAGCTCAGAGCACAGTGAGTATTTCTTCATACCTGGTAGATAGAAAGAAAGAACTGATTACTATGTGTTACTTGAACTGTTTGGAAAGAAAATTGTGATTCTGTTATCTTTTTGTGCGTACCGAAAATGATTATATGTTTTTAGTAGCTTGATTAACTGGTAATGGAGAAGATTGATTTCGATTGTTTATTTCTTTTAAAGTCTTTGTGTTCAATCCCAGTTATGAGTATTGAATCTTATAATGTGCATTTGTTTTTTTAATAAGTATTGCAAAGACGAGATGTTGATGACTGTGTGATACCTAGTAATGCTTCCCATTTTTGTTTGTGCTTGCAGGAGGATGCTTTCAATGTATGCGTCTGTGACTAATATCATCCCGGACTTGGATGATCACTCCAAAATCTCTGGCCGTATCCTTTATATTACAATCGACTCACATAGATTTCTTTTTGTTTTGTTTTTTTTTTACTGTGTTGAAATTCTTTCTTCCTATTGGGTGTCTTTCTTTCAGGTTCAATGCTGTTTGCTAATTGTGGAAGGTTGACTGTCCTTAATATTGGTTATAGATATTGTGCATAGAGATAACAAGGCTGTTGAGAAATTTGAATTTGATCCGACAAAGATAAGTTCATTTGAAATATGTCAGAGCATCTGGGAGATGATAAATAAGCAATAGATGTTTGGATATCTTCAGCTGGCTTGTGTGCTTCTACTTGGTTTTAATGTGTCTTTCTGTAATATACTTGGTCACTTATTTTGTAGGAGGTGATCTTCTTTTGTTGAATGTATTTGGCTTTCATCCCTTCAGATGTGATGGTGCTCTTGTGAGGCATTGCATTCTAGTGTTTGTATGTTCACCTTTGTTGCAGCAATGAAATGTGATAGTTTATAAACCTTGTTTCCTTGCTATTCTATTCATTATCAAAAAAGGCTAATATTTTTCTCAAAAGAATGGAGAAAAGGAGAATGTTGATATGATTTTTCTGGATGAAAGCTACGAAATCACAGCACATGGAGTGGAACTTTATTAATGCATTTTCCCTTTCGTTTATATGCTTGCAGAGCCACTAATTACATCACCCTATGGTTTATGAACTACAGGAATCCACCTGGGGAGTTCCTTGTGCAAGAACCATGCCTGGAAAATTGAAAGCCATAGGTACATACTCCCTTTATTTTATTCTATAATAAAAGGATGCATGCATAATAATCATGCAAGGGGTTCCATCTTTATCTGGTGCTTCCCTGAACTGTCACCTGACCTCGCTTCGCTTGCATGACAGACTGATTGGAGTGAGGTGTCCTTGTTAATTGAGGTGTTGGGATGTGAACTGCAAGTCTTGGGAAAAGACTTGCCTTTGTATGCCTTGCAAACATAGTGAATGAAACTCCCATAGTCCTGCATTAAAAAAATAAATATATAAATAAATAAACATGAACAAGGATATTGTTCAGAGGGGAATAGAGATCGTAGAAGGGTTGTGACTGACATCAAGGAGAGGTGTATCATCTACTACCACCCATGGCACGTATTTGTGAGGCGGTCTGAGATGATCTGTTTCTTTGCCATTTTGTAGGACAAGCTGCATGTTTATTTTCTTGAAACATCAGTTCTAGCATTTAAACTTAGAATGCAGTATGCTTCATTATACAAGTTGAACGACAGGAAAAAGTGCTTAAAGAAGCCAAGAACCATAGCAAGTAACTTTGCATCCAAAACTGCGCACCCCCTTCTTTAAAATTTGAATCGCCTACCTTTAGGCTTGTCTGAATTCCAGGCAAGCAAATCTGATTTTTTTTTTAATCAAATAAAATGTGATCAGTGGATGAACCAAACCTCTTTTCCATGTCCACTGTTATAGCATTTCTTGATGGATTGTGTAGACAGTCTCAATTTACCAGAACATGCTTCCCAGGATTCTTCTGCTCCATTTCTATCAGGAGCTTTATATTGCTTTTCGATACACTTGATGAAATCGAAGTGCTTCTTCTGCATAGTAATTAACTGAAGATCAATTTCATTCTGTGGCTGAATTGTATCTTCTAAATTACAATAATTGCTTGTTTTTTCACCATGTTTATTTCTGTTCACAGTTAAGTATTTATCAGAGAGAGCAGGTTTTACCAAATCAGGCCAGAGGTTGATGGCACAAGCTTGTATGATGTTCAGATAGCATTCATCTTCCCCATGCTGCAAAATACCAAAGTAAAAGGTGATTGATCAAACAATAGAAAGAACAAGAAACAAAAAGAAAGAACAATACTGAAGATGGAAATTGCAACCTGACACTCAATGGTATTGTTGGTGTCGAGAATAGCATTTCCCCATGGAACCAGTCTGAGATTGAGAATGGTCATGAGATCAGTCTCCAGGATCTGAGCTAGGGGACCTGCAATGAAACTGCTGCAATATGGACAAAGAGATTCATAATATAAAGACATTGTAACTTTCTCAGAATTGCGAGAGATTTTCCTGGACGTAACAGGAGGCGCTGGTTCCTGAACAACATTGTACTCTGAAGAATGGGAAGGGGTGACGAACAACACCACCAGAGAAGTGAGAACAAGGAAAGAGAGTAATGGAGAAGAGCCCATCTCTTTTTGATGGTTGGTGCATTGAAAACTCAACGTGGTGTGCGGTATTTATAGGTCTAGCAAGTGAAGTGAAATATTTTTGTCCCAGTCAGATAATGTGACACCTCATGCCCTACCATCAATGCTCTGTGAGTAGTAGCTGAAAACCATCTAACATTTTTTCTTTTTAAGAACATATTCATCTGATAGACTGATTTATTGAAGCACCAGCTTAAAATAGAGTTAATTAAACATAAATACTGGAGATAAGGAGATGGAAGTGACATGTTTTTATTTAAAAATATAAATTTATTTTAAAATTATCATAAAAATAGATTTATATTATGGTTTTTTCTCCGTCTCTTCAGCCAAGTACACTGTGTCCTTTCTGTTTGGCATGAGACTAAAGTCAGCATAAACTTTGGCCACTGACCACCCTAATCGTCTAACAGTTATGGCAAGAGCCTACCAAATCACTCGACGAAACCATGGTGGAATATCGAGCTCAGGAAACGAGAGATGAGCAGCAAGACGTCAACATTTAAGTGGCTGGCGTTAATGCCATGACAGTGATCTCATCCAAGGAGTTTTTGGCACGTGCAACTTAGAGATTGAAAAGGTGAAGCTCTTCAAGTCGTCATAAGTTTGCTATAATAGTTAAGTGCATTTACTCTCCTTCAGCCCCAGTTAGGAAACGATTTAGGGCCAGAGGGTTCTTCTGCACTTTTGCCATGGGAGATAATTTTAGAGACCAGAAAGCAGCCGTTCATCCTGCTCTGAGCTGTTAACGACCAGTCTCTGCTTTACACGAGTGGGGTGAAAGAAGAGTGATTCCAAGAAAAAACTCATGCCGTCTCTCTTATTGGTTAGGATGACTAGTAGTTGGCTGGTTGCTTCCGTTGCTAGCACTTGGTCAACTTCAGTCAGTCAGACACAAGCGACAAAATTACACAGAGCTCAAAAACTGTGTTACAAGTCAGAAAACACAGTGTCACCACGGCCATTGATCAAAAGTTACCAACGCAGTGAGAAAGAGAAGTGGAGGGCAACTGTGGAATGGACAAAAAGAGTCGTGAACCATGGTGAACTTGTAGAATATAGGCGTTCCATTAATAATCAGATACCTACCCTCTTGCAGTGTTAGAAAATGGTTGTCGCCAGAACAATTATACTTCTGGCAGCATTCTTTATGCATTAATGGTATACCAATTGCCCTGCAGCAACCCAGACGCCAGCTCCTAAGCTGCTTTTCCAGTCACTTGTTACCTTTTTTTTTTCTTTTTTTTTAATTCAATTAAATGAACTTGAGAAATATAGGTGCCAAAGTTATTGCTCAACATTCCAAAGCACATGCAGATTCAGAGAGAGAGAGAGAGAGATAGCTGATTTCCAAAAGCTATAAAAAAAAGATCTATTTTAAGAAACTTTTTCAAGATGTTAGCCAAGGCCATGTAGCTCAAGTGTCTATACTGCCCAGTGTCAAAAAACTCTCTGCCATTGAAAGAGCTGGAACATGCATCCTTACATCGGATCTGACATCATACCCATAAAGCAAAACCATTTGGCTGCTTACATTCAGAAGAGATAGATTTTTATGAGCCATGTAAGCTTCAGGCAAAGCTTGAAAATGCTAGGAAATGAACATCATTTTCCATGCAATCAGGGGTGTCAAGACAACCTTAGTTAGAAAGTACATCCCCAATCATGCTGCTGTCAAAATATCCGCATGTATGTCACACTCTTCAACAGGATACAACCTACAAATGAATAGGAAATCAATAGTTAAGTGAGCTGATTGCTATCAAGGAATACATGTTACGAAGGCGTAGGATTGTTTATTTTTGTCTCAATTCTTTTTTTTTTTATTTAATTTACACAACAACACGTTCTTTTTTATTTTATTTTATTTTATTCATTTACAATACGAAATTTTTTTATTTAACCTATTCGATGTTTTATTTATTTTATTCAGATTATAATTTATTAAATTTTCACACCTAAAACATTAATCAAGATCATTATCATCTAGAATATTATTATTGCTATTACTAGTACCAATACTGATATTGTAAACATCAGAGCTACTACTATTATTAACATCAATATTATTAATAATATTTAAATCAAAACTACTTGAATTATATAGATTAATATTATTTTGAATTTCTAAATCATTTTCAATCCCATAACTTTTTATTTCAGAATCATTAGAAATCTCTTTATTGTCACTTTCATTTTCTTTATTATTTTTTTTCGTGTTATACTGTCAATGACACCAAACAAATTAATATTTAATAAACCATCATATTTTTTTTTATCAGTTATCTAATCATTAGATGAAAGATAATCTAAAACTTTACTAAAATCATCAATTTATTTTTTAACTTGATTGTTATTTAATTTTAAATTGCATATTACAAATACAAGATAAAGTCTATTACCAATGATATGTTTTTTAAAAGCCATGTATTCAGCAATTCAAAATCATTTCAAATCAATCTTGAAATGAGTCATATTCACTTTGAAAGTCCTTGATTTCCAGCTGAGCATA
>Ga0325410_1006031_pt1 | contig 13331 bp, 7 predicted proteins | sample PopdelMetagenome_16_FD_206182 | JGI IMG/M metagenome (GOLD analysis project Ga0325410, IMG submission 206182) | Populus deltoides microbial communities from Bellville, Georgia, United States - Xylem-PdIQD-R3 | ecosystem: Host-associated > Plants > Phyllosphere > Stem > Wood/Secondary xylem... | reverse complement strand
ATCGAAACTCTTTTTATCTAAAAAACTTGCCTAACCTTTCTTTGCAAGATTTCTTTTCCTTTTTTTAATATAAAACCAACTAAATTTGATGCGGATATGATAAAAATATAAGAACAATAAATTTTAAGTGCGTTGTTGTGGGTAACTTTTTGACAATATCACCAAACACAGCCTAGCCGAGTGAGTTAACATGGAGACTCACAACTTTAACCTGGCCCCTTGCCTGCTTTGGTTTAAAATTAAATTAAGTGAGAACTAACCTGATGTAACTTAGTTAAAACCACCCTGTTTGATTTCAAAAGAAAAAAAATTAAAGATAGCGTCGTTCTATCCTTTTTCTTTTTATATACTGAGATGAGGATGTTTTTATCGATATGAGTCAACTCGAGTTAACTCACTAAGACTAAATGATAGTTCAAAATTGGTTTAATAACTTATTTTTTGTATTTTCTTAACTAACCATATGACCATAGAACTTGACATGCATAGAAAAGCCACAAGATAATTTTTTTAAAAAAAAAACCATGATGAAGAGCTGCAAAAAAGTGTCCGCTAATGTTATAAATAATAACGCTATAACCTTCCTTTAAAATAAATAAAAAATTAAATGGTATTTAATCAAACAACACTCAATAAAATTGAGTGAACAAATAAAATATTTTCTAAAAAGAAAAAATATCATGAAAGGTTGTATAAAAAGAGTATTTTCTAATATAATGAAAAAAGTTATGATATCATAAAAAAAAATTTAAAATTCAGTGGTATTTAATAAAACAAATTTCTAAATTATTTTTTTAACAAATCTATTTGATAGATTAAAAAGTAAAATATAGGAAAAAACTAAAATAAAAGGCAAAACAAAATAGGTCAGGCGTGTGGGTCTGCACACCTAGCCTATAAAAAAGAATTTTGACTTGCGCGCCAAGCTTTTTTTATAATATATATTAGACACGAACAATGCATCATCCACTTTTTATTTAAAAAAACAACACAGACGACTTATCATATATTAGCCTAGAATCAGGCGATTGGAGGATCATCTAAAAATCAAGATAGGGGTATTATATACTCAAAAACTTATTTTCAACCCATTGACCTAAACAATCTAAAAACACACTAAAAATCTATACAAACCTATTTATGGTTTTAAATTACCCATTAATCAATTAAAAAAATTAACCTAGATTCAAAAATATTTACGAGCTAAAATCCTTTTTCTCAGGCAAGATTAAGTCCGAGTAACACCTTAATAAAACCCTTTAATGCCAAGGGTGATTTTTTTTTGTGGTGTTAAACGATGATTTTCTCTTTCTTTATTAGAATTCAACTTCTCTATTTTCTCTCTCTCAAACCTAATATTAAAATAATAAGAGAAATAAAGTTTTGAACCAAAATTAATTTTAAAAACTAGAAAGACCAAAAATATATCCATTAAAAACTAGAAAGATCAAAGTTAACTTGTTATATATTTTCTCTATATTTTCACTTTGATCCTCTATCTTTGAATCTTGTCCTTTCTTAATATTTGACTACAAAAGGATCAAATTGAATAAAAAAAATTTAATAATCAAAATAAAAAATAATATTACTGATCCAATCCATAACAAAATGTAAAAAGGGGGTGATGTACAAAATAGCCACACATTTTAGTTTTTTTTTTTTTTTAATTTTTCTTGATTGTAAAGCTGATCATCAACAACAATGCTATATGATATGTATAATAGTTGTCACTGCTACATGGTCATCACTAATTAGTTAAAGTTTTATTTAATATGAATGCTCATATTTTAAAAGTATCTTTCTTCCCTTAATTTTTTTTACTGGGAAAACATGTATAATTAAATTAATTTACTATATTTTATTGTTATTATATATATATAAGGATAGTGTTATTGTATGCTACAATCTCATAATTCTCCTAAACCGTTATTTTTTCTCCTATTTATTTTTAGTTCTAATTATTTTTAGTATTTGCTTTTAATTGCTAAGTTTAAAATAGAAAAAGAAAGAATATCTTGCTTACATTTGTTTTCATAATTATTTTCATTTAATTTCCTAACAACCTTGGAGATAAAACACGGATTACTTTCCTTATTTTTTCTAAAAATATTGATTTGTTTGCTTATTTGTGGCTATGTACATCATAAATTCATTATATAGCAAACATGAAAATTTTATAGAAAAAAATCTCTTTGTTGGCAATAAAAAATAAAATTTTGGCTGAAAGAGGTTTTTTTTGTGATTTTATATGATAATAAAATAAAAATACTGAAAAACAGACTAATGCAGTTGTTTTTCAATTGATGCATTTTTCTCTAGTAGTAAAGATAACTTTACTAATAAAGATATTATATGTTATAGTAAAAATTTAATGCTTTGTCTCATAATATTTATCATATATTTTGTAACACTAAAATTATTTTTGAAGTATGGAAAGCACTTGAATATAAATATGGTAAAAAAAAAAGATATTAAAAGATATTCAGTTGAAAAGTGGCTTGATTTTCAAATGGTTGATGAGAAAAGTGTTCTCATCAAATCCATGAGTTTAAAAATATTATTTATGATATGAAAATTAAGGGAATTGAATTTATTCAAATTATTTTTATTTTATCATATTAAAAAATAACCACATTCTTGGTTTGATTTTGTTAGAGGTTTAAAACAAAAAACAAAAAACTTTTTTTTAATGAATAGTTTGTTGTTTTAAGGATGGATGAAAAACATTGTACCTCACAACAATAAAAATATAATTTTCAAGCTAAGACATAAGTTACTTAGGGTTCTTTCATATCTAGGCAATTTTAAAATAAAAAGGTAAAAATAGAGTTCAATAATAACAATAATATTAACAGGCCTAAAATTAATAATATGAGCAAGAAAAAAGGAAGTGCAATGTTGGGTTTATGGCTAATACAATCGGTAATAATTTCAATAATTAACTTGGTCAAGTATTTAAAGCAATACCTCAATAGACTTTTGAACCACAAGCTAATAAAGTAACCGTAAGTGTTAGCTTTTTTTTCCCAACTTACAGGTATTTTGTTTCTAGTCTGAGTTAAATATGATTTTTAACTCAAATTATTAGTAGTTAGAGCATGGGATTAATGTTTTATGTTTGTGTTGATAAAAAAATATTTTTATTTTATTATTAGGCATCAAGCACGCGAACTATGAGTACGAGAAATGAGAGGGTAGCTCAAGTCTTAAGAGAAGATCAATTCTAGTTAGAGTTGTTGTCTAAAAAAATTCTTTCTTTGGATGAGGATTTTTATGTTCCTAATGTTAGAAAAAATTTAGTTAATTCATCTTTGTTGGATCAAAATGTTTTTACTCTTGTTCTAGGATCTAATAAAATAGTTATTGGTAGATTTGGATCTTGAAATGAAAAATATTATTTGCTGAATGATTTCTATAAATTAAGTATAATGCATTCTTCTTGCTTTACATTTTTCATCTTCACCTATTGTAAATGTTGAATGTTTTGATTCATGGCATGGTAAGCTTGTGCATGTTAACTTTAACACTGTTAAAAAAATGATGCATTTAAATTTAATTTCTAAGTCACAAAAAAATAATCTAAAAACACTTTTAATCTAATAGAAAAGAAAAGAAATCTATTAGTGTTAATACACAATAATATTTATGATAGTAATAATATCTTGACTTGTGGTGGTAAAAGACTCTTTATAACTTTTATTAATGACTTTTCAAGATTTTATTATATTTATTTGACTAACTCTAAAAGTGAGTTGTTTGATAAGTTTAAAATTTTTAAAGTTGGAGTAGAAAATCAAATAGAAAAAAAATTAAAAATTTTACAATCTAACAGGGGTGGTGAGTATATTTTGAAATGAAGGATTGTGGTTCAATTAATGTTGTTTTAAGCATTTAATTATTGAAAAATAACAATAATTTTACTTTATCTCAATCACTTTGCATTAAAAAAATATAAAAAGATTTAATTAGTTTGATATGTTTCCTGTATATAGTCCTTTCGATCCTCCTACTAAATTAAAAAAAATAATGGTGAAAATGTATCTCAATATAAATATTCATATAATATTGGGTCATTATTGCATATAGGCAAATATACAAGACAATTAGTAGATAGATATACACATAATCTTAATGCTTAACATTGGAGTGCCTTAAAAAGATTTTTTAAGTTGATTATGCACTTTATTATAATAGTTTTTCTACTATTATAGAGAGATTTGGTTATGCAAATTGGATTTCTAGTTTAGAAAAAATAAAGCCTATTAGTGGGTATGTTTTTACTTTAATGATGATGCATTTGGTTGGAAATCTTCTAAACAAACCATAATTACTCGTTTCATCATAGAAGTATAATTGGTTGCATTAGATGCTGCTAGTTTAAAAGCTGGGCGGGCTTTAATTTTTTTTTAATTGATATACCATTTATTTCTAAACCAATATCACTTATATCAATACATTGTTATAGCCAAGCCATTAAAGCTAAGGCTAAGAGTAAAAATTTTAATTAAAAAAAGATATAATTGTTAGACATAAATCAATTAGACATTTAATATCTCGTGGTGTTATTTCTTTGGATTTTGTTAGATCTAAAAACAACATTACAAATTAGCTTATTAAAGGTTTGGCGCGCCAATGAGTTATTCAATTATCGAGAAAAATACAATCAAAGCCTTTAAATGAACCACCAATAGTGAAAACCTGTCTTCAAATATATGGTGATTCCATGAATGAAGTTCAACAAGTAACAACAAGACCTTTGGATAATTGAGGATAACATAAACATTACATATATATTTTGAAAGCAATCCCAGGTACAATTTTGTATAATAATGAGCTTTCTATTGTAATGACTAATTTGAATGAGTATAAAGACAAAAACTTTTACGGAATGTTGATCACAAAACTTTTTTGGAGAATTTACCTAAGTGAGTGTGGTGGTTAAGTCAACATTACAAGAGCTCGGGCTATTTTTTGAAGACACTCATGAGACAAATACATGCTCATGATAAAAAAAAAAACACAACATTGATAAAATCTTTAAATCACTTATATGTTATGTGTAATAAATTTAAATGTGGTTTAAAAAACCGAGTTCAAAACATCCTAACTATTATGATTCTTCAAGTTAAGACCTTTTGATACTAAATGTAGATTCAAACTTCAAAGGTATCAAACACCTATCACATAACGTTAATTGCTCATCTTATTTATTATTATGAATAATTTTAAATTATGTGGGGAATGTTAGAATCTTGATTTTAAATTATAATTAATGATAATAGTTTAATAGTTAATAAATTCTATTGACTTTGGCTGATTAAAATTTTGATTGCGTTGTACAAAATTTAAATGGTTAACATTAGCATAATTAATATTTAATTATTTTAATCATTAACATTACCATATTTAATTATCTTAAATATATTTGATAATTTATACCTTTATTGAGTGTGTGTGTGTTTTAAGGATGAAAAGTACATAATACTCACCATAAAAAATTCTTAAAAATAAAAATATTTTTCTATTTTACTTGCAAATATTTTGAAAACCTTACTTCTTATTTATTCTTTTCAAGTTTCATTGCATTTTTTTTTATATAATTTATATACTCAAGTAATTAAAGGTTTGAGGAATTTTTGTTGCATAAAATACCTCTAATAAATTGTTGTATGAATGAAGTGTATTATATTTAAAATTGTTCTTGTGTAGAGAAAGTGTTTGTTTTAATAAAGATAACGCTACTATATGCTATAATATGAGAATTATTATAAATCTTTACTCTTATTTCTAATTATTTTTATTATTGTTTTTAGTTAATGAGCTTTAAATAATAATAATAATAAAATATATTAACTGCATTTGTTTGCTAATTCTTTCTATTTATTTTTCTAATATTTTTTACAAGCTAATCGGCTAATTATCACAGGCCCGTCATTCAAAAGTATAACTAGTGTCATTTTCAAAGGCCATGGGAGAACATCCTTGTTCGACTATATTACAGCTCCTGCCATCTCAGAAAGGGTGTTTCTGAAATAATGAAATATCAAACACAGACAACCTTAAATAAATGGGCTCGCTCTCCTATCCAGTTGAAACCTTGAATTGGGCCTGCCTCTGCCGACAAAGGTGCATGAATGTACAATTGGGCCTTGCCTACATTTATTTTTTCCTGGACCTGGTAATAGAATTCATCCCCTTACTTTTCTTGATTGTTTTCTAGAATTTTCTTTTTTAAATTAGATTATTTTTCTTGTAATATGCTCATATTTAGCAGCTTTTTTTTTTGTGTTTTAAAGTATTTTTTTAATTAAATATTTTATATTTTTTTCTTTGCTTCAATTTATTTTGTTTTTTTTATTTGTTAACGTTAAAAATAAATTTTAAAACATAAAAAATTATTATTTTAATATATTTTTAAATAAAAAATATTTTAAATTTATTTTTATCAACACGGCTCTAATTTCGATCATAATATACTTTTTTTTTTTATTGTTAATGAAAGGAAGTTATTTATTAAATTAGTTTTTAGAATGCTTATTGTTAAATAGAATTTTAATTTTTTTGTATCATGATCGCATCAAGTTCAATCACAAGATATTCTTTTTCTCTCGCCAGTGGAAGGAAGTTAAAAGAAAAGAGAAGAATGAACTAATTAGATGTGAAAGTTCATATATATATGATGAAAGGAGACAAATGAAGGTATACAGACAACACAATTCCTCACTCTTCTGCGTAGAGAAGGAAGAGCCAAGCACTCAAAAGATATATCTCTGACATGACAACTCAATAATCAAACTTGAAATGAGACTAATTTCCAGCTGGTGGCGGGGAGAGGAATGGAATAGAGGGAATTGTAGTTGGGAGAGGGATGTTGGGAATTGAAGGCATGCTTGGAAGTGGAGGCAAGCTGACCTTGGGGACGACAGTAGGCAGTGTTGGCATGCTTGGAAGTGGAGGCAAGGTGGCCTTGGGGACGACAGTAGGCAGTGTTGGCATGCTTGGAAGTGGAGGCAGAGAGGGTTTAGGCAGTGAAGGTTGTTGGGTGGTGGGCAAAGTTGGCAATGTGGGCTGTGGCAGAGATGGTATAGAAGGCAATGGTGGCAATGGTGGCAATGGTGGTTTAGGCAAACTGGGCACGGAAGGTAAAGGGGGCAATTGCAGAAGATGACGAGCTGCCTCGCCGCGTGAAAGTGACACAGCAATGAAAAGAGCTAAGATGAAACAGTTGAGACTTGCCATCTTGATGCTAAGTCTTAAGGCCTGAAAGAGAGTATATGAACAAGAGATAAGCAGGTAAAGAACTGTATGAGATTGTCTGTGACAAACTAGGGCTCCTCATATCGGGTTTTTATAGTTTGAAATGAAGTGGAGATCCATTTATGTGATCTGTCACAGATGGTTGGTTTAGGTTACAAAGCAAGACAATCATCTTGTGTTTTGTAATTGGCAGGTCACCTTCTTTTCCATCTTCCATTGAAAACAATACCATGCTTTTTTTTGTCTTCTTGTTGTGACGTGGAGTCCGTTTTTTCCCTTCTTTTACCCCTCGTGCTGGCTATTGCAGGACTCAAACTTGTTCTGTTGGCCAATCTAACTATTTTTATCCGTTTGGTAATGTAATTTTGAGTTCAGAGGAACATCTAAGTCCTGAAAATGTTCTTTTCCTTGAAAAAGAAGAAGAAAAACTCAGTGTTTTAGCCAATCTAATCTTTCTTCTACAGCATAACTCCACACAAAATCACTCCTGTCTTCTAGATGCTAAGACTAACTAACAAAACGGGTTATGGCTTCTTGTTCTTTGACCGAAAAGGGATATGCAGTTGAAACTTGAAAAATTGAATTTTCCCTTGTATCCAATGGCGCAAGCACAACTTGCTTAAAGCGCTTCCAAGAGAAAAAAAAAACTGAGGTAACATTTGGTTATTTTCTGAAAACAAGATAAAAGGGAGACGGAAACAGTCGAGAAAATGGAGTGCGTTTGTTAGTGATTTAGAAGATAAAATAAATATTTTATAATATTATCTATACTATATATTAGAAATAATATAAATTATTTCTTAAAATTTAACTTAATAATATAAATTATTTCTTAAAATTTAACTTAATAATTTAAATTATTGGATTGATATAATTCTTTGACATGATATCAGAGTTTTGATGACTAAACGGTTACGAGTTCGAATCTCACCATCCCTATTTATTTGATAAAAATTAAATATAAAGTAATATGAATCTATGTAAGTTTCAAACTTCAAAATTATATTCTAAAATCTTATTTAATAATTTAAGTTATTAGGTGAAAATGAAATTGGAAAAAAATGCCAAATTGGTGAACAACTGAACATACGAATAGATGATGGAGAAAGTATGGGAATTAAAGAGAATTATTGATGTATATAGGTAGGCAAACCTTGTCGGTCCATTATCATGTGGTCACAGCTGAAAAAGGATTTGCCTGTGTGCTTGTGCAAAATTCCTGTAGGATTTACTTTTTATTCTGCATTCATGACTCTATAAAATTTTGGTTCGGCAATGGTGTATTTATTAGCTCATAAATGTCTCTTGATCATGCCTTTTATAGTTTCAATGAACAAACATGAAGTTCTTCTATTCCAATTCCCCAAAAGTTTGACCGAAATAATGGTCTGCCGAATCTGCATAAATATTATGCAGTGATAGCTATACTTTCTGGTAATGTGCACTATTAATAATATCTAAATGGTATGGAGGAATTATTGTTTCTTTACATCTAAATCACTGTGGGTTATAATAGTAATTTACAGTGTTTTTTCATTTTTTTTCAACTTTCCCTCTTTTTTTCCCCAAAATTGCTTTTCTTTTTTTTTTTCATTTATTTTTTTAAAAAAATTATCTTTGTTGATTTTACTTTTTAAATATTAAACTAGTTAAAAATTCCTGAGAAACACATGTACTTTTTTTTTTCCAAATCTCTTATATATTTGGCTGGTGTATACTCTTGAGTTTTCGAAACACATATACGCATTGAAAATTATAAATCTAAATTTTTTTTTAGGAATCCTGAGAATTCTGTTAGATAAATTTAGGGTTATTTAAAATATATACGAAAATTATCTGAAAATTAAATATTATTTTTGGCTTTGAATAATTAATTAAATGCTGGGTTATTACAAATTTCAAGCCATCTAATATATCCGGCGAAATGATAATCTACACAAACAATTTCCCAATCTCACAACTAGGTTGTGTGTGTGTGTGTGTGTGTTTTTTTTTTTTTTTCCAGTTTCAACTTTAACATTAAGTTGTTTAAGATTTGAACTTTATTGTTTTATTTAATTTTATTTCTACGGGATTATCATAATCTCACAATTATGTTGTGTATTTAACAAGGTGACTAGGGTGGACTCGAGTTGTTATTTATTTATTTATTTTTAATTTCATCATTTAGTATTAACTCGCTTGAAATTGAGCTTTTAATTTTTTTTATTTTTATTTTTATAGGGTTATCAAATTCATCTAATTTTTGCTCCATTATTAAATAGAAGATATCTTTTTACAATAGTGATATAATCATTGCATATTTTATTAATTCAATTTATTTATTATTGATACTATTTTTTTAATTATATTATTTTAATAACTGGATTTATTGAGTCAAAACTTGTTAATAACTCAAACTTTTGATTTTTTTTTAAATATTAGCATCACTTCAACAACCCTTGTTTTATACTGAAAAAAACTTCATCTGATCAGCGGCGTAGCGTGATACACCTATGTAAGTTCTTTCTATTTATTTTTCTAACATTTTCTACAAGCTAATCGGCTAATTATCACAGGCCCATCATTCAAAGGTACAACTAGTGTCATTTCCAAAGCCATGGTAGAACATCAAAGGTACAACTCCTGCCATCTCAGAAAGGGTGTTTCTGAAATAATGAAATATCAAACGCAGACAACCTTAAATAAATGGGCTCATATATTGCTTAAAAGAAAAGAGAAGAATGAACTAATTAAATGTGAAAGTTCATATATATATATATATATATATATACTGTGTTCAAATGAAGGTATACAGACAACACAATTCCTCACACTACTGCGTAGAGAAGTAAGAACCAAGCACTCAAAAGATATATCTCTGACATGACAACTCCATAATCAAACTTGAAATGAGACTAATTTCCAGCTGGTGGCGGGGAGAGGAATGGAATCGAGGGAATTGTTGTTGGGAGAGGGATATTGGGAATTGAAGGCATGCTTGGAAGTGGAGGCAAGGTGGCCTTGGGGACGACAGTAGGCAGTGTTGGCATGCTTGGAAGTGGAGGCAAGGTGGCCTTGGGGACGACAGTAGGCAGTGTTGGCATGCTTGGAAGTGGAGGCAAGCTGACCTTCGGAACTGAAGGCATTGTTGGCATCGTAGGGAGGCTAGGAAGTGGAGGCAAATTGGGGTTAGGCAGTGAAGGTTGAGTGGTTGGCAAGGCTGGCAAGGTGGGCTGTGGCAGAGATGGTATAGAAGGCAATGGTGGCAATGCTGGTTTAGGCAGATTTGGCAATTGCAGAAGATTACGAGCTGCTTCCCCTCCCAAAAACGACAAAGCAATGAAGAGAGACAAGATAAGACACTTGAAAGCTGCCATGCTGGTAATGTTCCAAGGCCTCACAAGACTATATATGAGCAATAATATATAAGCAAAAAGAGGACTGCAGGAAATTGTGAGTGACAATCTACGACTTCTCTTTGGGTTAATATAGTGGAGATGAAGATGGGAGATTTCTCTTGAATTGTTGGTGTTGTTGAGAAAAATGGACAGTCATTGTGAGTTTTGTTATTGTTAGTTCACCTTCATATCCATGTCTATTGAAAATAGTAGCATATGTTGATTGTTGTTGACTGGCCATGATTTTCTTCAGTTTCTTTTTCTTCTTTCATACGCAAGATTCAAACACTCGAAGTTCTACCATTCTCCCCTGTTTTTTTTAGGTGAATAAGTGCAGTTTATTGGTTGATGACCAGAAATCAAGTTAGCTTCAAAATGTCAAAAGCAGAACACTCACTATAGTCAACATTTTATTCGTGAAGTCTTGGTGCAAGAGCATACAAAACAAAGTGGTATGTTGTATGCTATAAACTAAACGGGCGAAGGATATTAAAATTTTTTTAAAAAAAATTAATAGGGCTCAGTGACTATATACCAAGAACAACAAATTGGAATACTATAATAATAATTTTACCATTCTAAAAAAAACCAATGAACTACATAGTAAGGGTAATATGGTTTTTTTTTACAGGAATCCATTAATAATTATCAAATTAATAGATGAGAAATCAAACTTTTAAAATTCTAGACCACAAGTAGATGACTAAGTTATCCATACAAAAAAAAAAAAAATTGTTGTCCAAGGATTTTTTTTATATTTTTACTTTTTAAAGCATAGTCTAAAGACTCAATTACCTTTAAAAGTATATTTTTTAAACTCACTTTAAAAGTATAAAATTAGATTTCTTTTTCAATTTTATCCTCCTTTAATTTTTTTACCTGTCAGATTTGGTCCCTATTATTTTTATTGTTATTTGTTTTAGTTGAGATGATTTAAATTTTTTTTTTGATTTCATTATCTTTTAGTTTTTTTCCTATCAGATTTGATTATCATTTTTTTATTGTTATTTTTTTTTACTTTGACAAATTTTTTAAATTGATATTTTTTTTTTGGTTTTATCATTCAACATTAAATTTATTGGGGATTGAGCTTCTTAATTGAGCATGGGTTTAGGATTTCTCGGGTTGTAAGTTTGGAAGATTAATCCTAGTTTAGGAGATTCACTCAGGTTTGTTTTTTTTTCTTTTCTATTTTTAGGTCAAGTATTTTCAGTTTCATCTTTCAACATTTATTTAATTGGAGATTGAGCTCTGTTATCTTTTCTTTATATGCTTTCTATAAGATTTTTTTATGAATTTTGAAAAGAACTCAGGTTATCTCGATTCTTTTTCTTTGTCGTTCTTTGTCACATTTATCTTTTTTTAAAAATATTTTTTTGAAATTAAATTAATTGATTAAAAATAAGCATGAGATGCTCGCTTTATGATATTTTGGTTGGTTTGATTTCCAGGTCATTACTTTAACGATGTGTGTGATCTCTTTTGATGTTGTCATGTAGCCTTTATAATGACGTTAGAACCGTATTAGTGAACTTTTTTTTGGTGGTGGGGCAATGTCCATGACAAAGTACCAATGAGTCTCCAACAAGATTTTCTTTTTTCTTCTTCCGAGTATAATATTGCTAGGTTATTTTTTATAATTAATTATTGCCAACTTTTCTTTGTTTGCTTTATTTATCGCAGATGCTTTTTTTTAATCTTATAATTAAATGAACTGGGCTTATTGAAAATGGTCAAGTCAATGATCTATGTCTCATTTTTTTTTCTTTAAAAAAAATGCTAGCGTAGCCTGCACATTATTTTTAACATTGCAAAGATTGAGAAAAAATGTTCAAGGCCATCCCATCTATGATAAGAATTGCAGCTAAACTCTCATGCAAAGACAAGAGAACAACAAAATTATTCCATTCCACTAAGCAAAAATAAAAAATTTTTGCTTAAAAAAATGAACCAACCATACCTCAAAAGGCAGTAAACTAAGAAGAATTTTAAAATCCAAAGACAGTAAGTCAAAAAGAATCCAAAAAAGAAATCATGCTTAATAAAAACAAAGAAAACCCATCAAAACCAACCCTAACAGAAAAGAAAAAAAATAATTAAGCAAAATTGAAACAAAATAAACCTGCAAACAAAATATTTTGAAGCTATTTAGCAAGAGAAACTTATTGCATGCAACCAAACATGCACTAAATAATGAAAGAACATAGAATACAATGAAATATAAAAGCTGCGGGAGTTAATTGTTTCTTGGACAAACTCCAACAACAATGAAACAGAACAATAATAAAATCACCAGCAACAAACAACCTCAGTAAGCAAACAACTTACATAGCAAAATCATTTAAAAAAAATGTAGTTAAGTGTCCTTAACACAACAATTAAGCCACAAATGAACAATCATGCCAAGAATCCAACACTAGTACCTAACTAATACTTCAACAACAATCCTAAGCCCAATTAAACACGCAGTGAAGAATGATAGCCAAGCTAGGAAAAAGAAAGGAATTGAAAAACCCATTTGATACTCGGGCACTTAAGCATTCAAGGTAGAAGGGAAAATTGATTCTTGATAATAATAATTTTGCATGGTTTACCTGTTAATTCATCAATAACAATGTTTATGTTTCTTAAAATGTTAATAAAGTGAGTTTAGACCTAAACCTAAAAGGGTGAAGTTTAGCTAATTTTCTCAAG
>Ga0325410_1006030_pt1 | contig 13332 bp, 4 predicted proteins | sample PopdelMetagenome_16_FD_206182 | JGI IMG/M metagenome (GOLD analysis project Ga0325410, IMG submission 206182) | Populus deltoides microbial communities from Bellville, Georgia, United States - Xylem-PdIQD-R3 | ecosystem: Host-associated > Plants > Phyllosphere > Stem > Wood/Secondary xylem... | reverse complement strand
ATATTTTAACCACTAGCAGCCATTAATTTATGAGGTTAACATTTCAAAAAGGCTAAAACTGTAGGCCGTCTAATTTATTTTAAAAAAACCTTGGGATAAATATATTCAGCACTCACTAAGCATAAAAGGTGCAATTTGGCATAATAGGACGATACAATTGAGAGAATCTGTATAGTTTGTTAAAAAAAAAAGTATGTTTTGTTGACTGGGAATAAAATTTAATAATAAAAAAATTATTTTTTTTATAGACTTATTAGAATCTCATAACTTGAATTAGAGATTTAGTAGGTTAATATAAGTTGATTTGAGTAAATTTAAGTTAATTTATATATTTTTATCTTTATATTTTAAAAAAAATATTATCATAATTTATTTTTATTTAAATTGATAAAAAACTTGTTATCAACATCTTAATGTTTTTTTTATCTTCAATAAAAATTTGATCTAACAAGTAACGTATCGCAAGAAATTATCTAATCTAATATATATTATTTCTACCCACTCAGATGTCCAGCAACCAAGCATTTATATCCTGTTTGGAAATGCCGGTCAACTCATATCTTTTTAAAATTTAATTTTTTTGTTAAAAATTAATTTTTTTATGTTTTCGAATTGTTTTATATACTGATATCAAAAATAATTTTTTAAAAATAAAAAAATATCATTTTGATGCATTTTTAAAACAAAAAAACTTTGAACCGCTACCACTACCACAACCACAACCACAACCACACTCCTTGAAAATAAAAATAAAAACCTTTAGTCTGACATCTAGTCTATTTGGAAACTTTATCTACCTTTTTTTTGCACAAATCCAGATTTCCATAAGATAAGAAAAATAATATCTGCTTTAGCTTTGGCAAAAGAGCCTTCAAGAATCCTTCTCTTCGGTGGCGTATCCTGGTTTTGCATCCTATTCTTTGGAGGCCACCCAAAATGACGGGTCTTGCCTAGGCAGCCACAAAAGGATCTTGCTGTTGCTGCATGTTTTTGCTCAAGATTCATCGGCAAAAGGAACTTTGAACAGAACTTCCCAACTTATCAAATTAATTTATCATGGCCTTATTTTCTCCAGATTTGTGAAACCTCTTGTTCAGTTGCCAATGACTGGGAACGTTGGACAGCTAACATTCACTAGGCCATCAAAAATATCGCAGCATCACCACTTATAGTCAGTATGCTGCAGGTGATGGATCTAAAAATATCCCATTGATAAACCTTGATGGGTAGCTCAATTGATAAAGTCCTGGACTGTTTCTCAATAGTCATGAGTTTGAGTTCTCTCACGGCCACATGAAATTTATATGATCGTTAATTTTAGGGCTCATAGGATTAGTCAAAGTACACGCAAGCTGACGCGGGACACACACCAAATTGGCTGCCTTAAATTCACTAAATGAAAAATGATAAGAACACTATTGTTTTATCGTCATTTATCACTTCCACGCAGGAAAATTTGGCATATCATCTATAATGTGTCTACAACTCTCACACAAAAATATGATACGTAACATTTTTTTTATAGGAAAAAACTAATAAGTTTATAAATAACAATTTGTCTACTGAGTAGCATAATATATATTATTTCAGGATAGTTTTAAAAATTTATTCAATCAAGTAGCTATTTGATTTTAAAGTCTAGAATTATAATATCTTGTATTAATTATATTTTTGTCCTTAACCTTTAAAACTTATTTACAATAAAGTTACACGTGATTAATCATTCCAGTTTATTTCTTTACCAATGAATCTTAATGTGTGTGATCAATTAGGTTATTAATAAGTTAGTCCAAATATAAATCACAATCCCAAATAAAATAAATAAAATAATTTAATTTATTATCAATTCAACAAATTAGTTGATTAATATTTAAAGATCAAATACAATATTTAGCAACTTGAAATGATCCCTTAAATATTAATAAAGTCATATGTTGTTTGACATAACTTTTTAATGATCAATTTCTTAGTGTAATTATTATTCCTTCATCAATAACGTTTTAATTTAGATACTATAATATAGAGTGTACCTTCTCCATCAAATCATGTTTATCCTCAACACTATAGTCTTTAATTTTTTTTAATAAGATTTGAAATTCATTTTAAATCTCATTCTACGTTGCACAAAGATTATACAATCAATATTATTTGAAAACATGTGTAATTTTTTTTTCTAATTCACCTAGGGTGATGAATCATTTATTGATCACTCAATCACCTTTATATAGTTCATGTTATACATGATATTTGCTCATTTGTTACCTAGATTAGGACAATGTATTGTTAGGATCAAAGCATAACATTTCATATATAAAATTGCTTAGTGATCTGAAGACTAAGAATCATTTACACAACTATATATCACGTGAGTCTTTTTATAAACACTAATGATCTCTCTATATGGAATCCTCATATAGTGATCATGTTTCTACTGATACAATGTCTTAGTGAAAGGAGCTGTGAGATTCTCTTTAGTGGGTACACAATCTATCCTTACATTTATTTTTATGATTTTTTTAATCAAATGAAATTTCTTAAGCACATGTTTGGATCATTGATGAGACCTTGATTCTTTTACTTGTGTAAATAGCTCATTTTGTTATCTTGAATGTAGATATGTATTTAACTTTAGTTGTAGAATTTGTTAGTCTCTTGTTTGGAACTTTTTCAACTCATAACACCACCATTTAAAGTAAAAACATATTTTGACTAAGATTTGCTATCATTAATGCCAAATTTAAAGGTAGCATCTGAATAACCATGAACTAATTGTTTATCTTCTTCATAGACTAGAAAGACATTCTTAGTTCTTTTGAAGCACTTGAGGGTTTTTAAACTATTTTTTAATGACCTTTACTTATATTAGATTGGTATCTACTTGTTATATTCAAAGCATAAGATACATTTTGTCTTGTACATAACATCATATATATTATGGATCCTATAGCTAAAGTATAGAGTATCCTTTCCATTATGTCTCTTTTTAATTTATGTCTTAACATACATATCCTTCGAAAGATGTATTCCTTGCAAAATAAATAACTATCCTCTCTTGTACCCTTCTACACTAAATTATTTTAGCATCTTGTCTATGTATGTGGATTATAATAATCCAAGTAACCTTCAAGATCTATCTCTATTGATTTTTATTCCCAATATATAAGTTGTTTTCTCTCGTATCTTTCATGGTGAAATTCTTAAACAATGAGATCTTTATTGGTTGGAGTAATAAAATATCATTTTCTATCAATAATATATCGTATACATATAATATTAGAAAAAAAAAACTCCACTCTTGCTAACCTTTTTATAAACACAAGGCTCATCTGTATTTTTATATGAAATCAAAGTGTAAATTATCTCATTAAAATAGATTTTTCAAGTTCTTGAAGTTTTTTGAAATCAATAAATGAGTTTTTATAGCTTGCATACTTTGTTGGTAAATTTCTTATATTGAAAACCTTCAAGTTATATCTTCTTATACACATATTTATAAAGATTGCTATTCAAAAATATAGTTTTGACATCCATTTTTCAAATCTCATAATCATGGTTTGCAATTACAGTAAACAAAATCCTTATGGATTTTAACATAGCTACTAACAAGAACATTTCATTAAAGTCAGTCGCTTGTTTTTATTTGTAACATTTGACAATTAATCTAACTTTGTATTTGTGTACATTGTCATTTATGTCAGTTTTTCTCTTAAGGGCCCATTTACATCCAATGTGTTTTATCCCTTCATGTGGATCAATCAATTTCAACATCCGGCTAATGTATATGGAATCCATCTCAGATTTTATGATCTCAAGTCATATCTCAAAATTAATATTAGATATTGTTTCCATGTGGTTGGTAGGCTCATCATGTATGAAAAACTTGTTATTTTTAGCTTCCATGAGAATTTCATATCTCATTGGTATATTATATGACATACCAAATCTATGAAGTTCTTGTACTTCTAGTTAAATATCTATAGTTGTAACCTTGGACTCGAATTCCGTTTTAATGTTAGTTTGTGGTTTCTAAACATCTTCAAGTTTTTTTTTTCTCTCACTACTCCTTTTAAGAACAAATTCTTTCTCTGGAAAGATATCATGTTTTAAGACAAACAACTTTTTATAAATACAATGGTAGAAACAATAACCAATAGTTTCTTTTAAATATCCCATAAATGTCAAAAGTATTTTTGAAAAAAATAATTTTATTTTTCTTTGCTTTAAATAAATTTTTGGTGTTTTCAGATCGTTTTTAATGTGCTGATATTAAAAATTAATTTTTTAAAATAAAAAAATTATTTCAATATATTTCTAAGAGAAAAACACTTTGAAAAATAATCGCTACCACAATATCAAATGGGCTGTAAGACTGGATAAAAAAAAAATTAGTATTGATATACGAAAATTGATATAAAAATATCTTATGTCAAGACAAAAATGAAAATTTTCAAGAACAAATTTTTTTTCTAGGAAGATAGCATGTTATGAGACAAACAACTTTTTATCAATACGATGGTAGAAACAATAATCAATAGTTTCTTTTAAATATCCCATAAATTTCAAAAGTATTTTTGAAAAAAATAATTTTATTTTTTTTCTTTGCTTCAAATATATTTTTGGTGTTTTCAGATCGTTTTAATGACTGATGTTAAAAATTAATTTTTTAAAATAAAAAAATTATTTCAATATATTTCTAAGAGAAAAACACTTTGAAAAACAACCGTTACCACAATATCAAATGGGCTGTAAGACTGGATAAAAAAAAAAATTAGTATTCATATATAAATATTGATATAAAAATATCTTATGTCAAGACAAAAAAGAAAATTTTCAAGAACAAATTTTTTTTTCTAGGAAGATAGCATGTTTTGAGACAAACAACTTTTTATCAATATGATGATAGAAACAATAACCAATAGTTTTTTTAAAATATCCCATAAATTTCAAAAGTATTTTTGAAAAAAATTAAAATTTTTATTTATTTTTTTCTTTGTTTCAAATAAAGTTTTTTGATATTTTCATATTGTTTTAATATATTGATGTCAAAAATTATTTTTTAAAAATAAAAAAATTATTTCAATACATTTCTAAACAAAAAATACTTTGAAAAACAATCACTATCACAATATCAAATGGGCTATTAAACTTGATAAAAAAAATTAGTATTGATATACGAAAATTGATAAAAAAAATATATCTTATATCAAGACAAAAAAAAGAAAATTCATACTACACTGACGTTAAAAAATCAAAGCTTTCAATTTTTCATTCACTCTTTCATAAAAAAATGTGATTGTATGCATTCAATGTCCAGATATCAGGAGTTTGATAGATAGGAAGATGAGCATCAGCAGAAAAAGAAAGAAAAAGGTATGGAATGGAGGTTATAACTACATCGCATTGGAACCTACAAAACGTTGCATTAAAGGGTACTATTGTAAGGTTTTAATAGTTAGGGATTGAAAGTGAGAATTCTGTAAACTACAAGGTTGTGTTGGTATGTTGGCCAAGACAGATCACATTAACAACATACTCCATCCCCGCTCTGTAAGAATTGAAGGGTAATTATCCAGAGACAAATCCAACGCTCTCGGTGAACTTCTAAAACGATACAACGCCGAAAACAGAAACATCAAAGCAGAGAGAGAGAGAGATGAACCCCTATAACGGCAACAACAGGAGTGATGAAGAGGAAAAGGGTTTGCTATGGAAGCTTCCAGAGCTTAGGTTTAAGGAGCTTGGGAGGGTGGGTCCTGCTTTCGGCTTTGGTGCTGGCTGTGGTGTTGGTTTTGGTGTCGGCCTCGTTGGAGGTAATCCATCACTTCTTCTTCTTCTTGTTCTTCCTGGGTTTATCAGTTTGTTAATTTTATTTTAAATATTTATGTGCTCTCAAATCTCTTCATAGAAAAAAGAAAAATCCCACTTTTTAATTACCCGAAATGGGTTCTAGAGAAAGACTGAAACTTCGATACTCTCAATTGGCCTTTTTTTTCTTATTCTTAGTTGGGCTATTTGACTGCATTTAATATTTCTATTTGGTGGCTGCAGCTTGTGTTGCTTTTTATCTTATATGTGATGATGATGATCTTTATCATCATATTGTGTTTTACTGAGGTTTTAAATGGCCAATTCTTCAGGTGTTGGGTTTGGTCCTGGTATTCCTGGTTTACAGTTTGGCATTGGATTGGGTGCTGGATGTGGGATTGGTTACGGATTTGGCTATGGTGTGGGGAGGGGTGTAGCTCATGATGAGAAACGGAGATACTCTAATGTTGGCAAGCATTTTCGTGGTCCTGTAAATCTTCCAACTCAGTAAGTATATAATCATGTTACTCTCTGTTTAGCGTTTTCAACTGCACTAAACTTGCTTAGATGGATCGTGTTTTATCTTGATGTGTTAAGCAGAACATTCACTAACCTGCTGCAGCGGTACAAGTAGAAAGCACTTTGAGAACTTGCCATTTTCTTTTGCATTAGTTTTTCTGGGAGCCTTTTCTACTCTAGCAGGGGAGCCTTGTTCAGACAACCAATTAAGTTTGCATTTACTGAAATTAATCATCAAGAATGGAAGATCAGTGGCTGCATAGAAATTAAATTAAATTTGGTTTGGTTTGGATTGCCTGAAAATAGAAAGATGATAATGCATTCTAAATGACTCTTTCTGGGGCCGGCCATGCTGGTTATGCTGTGTGTGAATGGGATTTGCTAGTTGGTGATATATATGAGAAGATTGGATGAAAATGAAATTTCATCATACAAAGTTTAGAACAAAATATTGTTCAGCTCTTGAGTAGACACGTATCAACCTTGTTTGTGATAGTAACAATAATTTGTGAAAATTTGATTCTTTTTATATTTTGGACAACCTTTGTAATATCCCACATTGGCGGGTGAGGGAGTGGTAGCTGGCCTTATTAAGAGTGCTGGTTGTCAACTTGTCATACACGTTTTGGGGCGTCAGGCTCAAAAGTGGACTCACGTCACCGGGAACAAAACCATGAGGGCAGTAAGGCCCAAAGCAGACAATATATGGCAGGTTTGGCTGGGTTGTTACATTTGGTATCAGATTCGACCTCACTGGCTGTCTGGTTGTGCCAACGGGGTCATCGGGCTCTTTAAGGGGGGTGGATTGTAATATCCCACATCGGCGGGTGAGGGAGTGGTAGCTGGCCTTATTAAGAGTGCTGGTTGCCACCTTGTCATACATGTTTTGAGGCGTCAGGCTCAGAAGTGGGCTCACGTCACCAGGAACAAAACCGTGAGTGCGGTAAGGCCCAAAGCGGACAATATATGGCAGGTTGGGCCGGGCTGTTACAACCTTGTTTGTGATAGTAACAATAATTTGTGAAAATGTGATTCTTTTTATATTTTGGACGACGTTAAGGATTTTGTTTGATGCTGTGATTCAGTGTCTTTTGTTCTCACTTTTCAATGGTTAGAATTATTGGGTTCACAAAATGCATGAATTTTATAAATTGCTTCTCAATACAGTTACTTTCAAATTCATTTGGTTATTTGATGCAAATAATTTTAAACACTAGATATAATGAAAACATATGACGAGACACGCATTGGTTGTGAATTCATAATTTTTTTATATTTTCGATTAGACCATTGTCACCTCTCCCCATTACTCCACAAATGCATGTGAAGTACACACATGCTTCTATATACATGTATGTGTTTTTGGTGTTTCTTTATTATAATTTGCATGATCACATCTCATTCTTCTCACTCAGCTTCTGGGTCATGCCAGACTTTTTTACTGTTTGTTAGAGATTTGTTCTCATTAACTAACGAGGCTGGATTTGGTGTTGCTGCTTGTTAACATGTTTAGTAATAAGCAAAAAATTTAAAAGAGTATTAATAAGCAAAAGTTGTGCCAATAACTGGTGTCTTATATGCATATGTTGTGCTTTGCAAATAACAGTATTGGGATTTTTTTAGTTTAATTTTTTCTTCAATTAATTTTTCTTCGTGTTGTTAATTATCAGTGATGAGGTTGGTTCCCTTATTGATGAGCTGGTCATCAACACCAAGAAGCTAGTCAAAGCAACTTCAAGGGAAATTGAGAAGTGGAGAAGATGAGTGGAGTCTGTTAGAGCTCTTGTTTCATGGTGTAAAATAGCATTAGTTTGGATCCAAGTGCTCTAACAAGAGTGTTCACAAATGCTTGTATAGATGAAATTATGCCATATTTGTTTTATATGCATAGATTTTAGATTCAATAGTCGTTTGGTTCGGTTGTACCAATAATTGTGCTTGGCAAGAAATTTTTCTTGCGCCATTGTGCATTAAGCCAAAAGGATGCAATGATTTTTCTTTGGAAATTATAATCAATGGTAGCTTTTCCTAGATTTTTTTAGCATTGCTATTGAAGTAGCAGCAGTTATATCTTAGGTTGCCTTGAGAGTGTTTGATGCCAGGATTTCTGCTGATAAGAGCTAGGAGTTTGATGCCAGGATTTTTGCTGATAAGAGCTAGGAGTTTGCTGAGCTATGTTCCCTGATAATCATGTCTGTTCTGATCTGGAAGGATGCAAATTTTGCTTGCTAGTTAACCTTAGTCGATACCCTTTTTAATTGGTGATTCTATAATGACTTCATGTCATTGGATTCTTCAATTTTTTTTTGTCAAGGAAAGCAGGTGTTTGTATATTTACTTGATTCAGTTACCAAAAAAAATTATGTTCGAAAAATCAAGAAAATCAAAGTTATACTTAACTATAACTTTTTGTTAGTTCTTTTTTTCTATTATCTCTTTTATGTATAGTATTTATTTTATGTATAGTATTTAGACCCGGCCTGGGTTCCGGGTTTTGACTGGGTCACCGGGTCGTTCGGGTCAATTCTAAAAAAAAATAACGTTGTTTTAGTAAAAAAAAATAAAAGTCAACGGGTTGCAACCGAGTTTTTAATTGGGTCTTATCCGGTCAACCAGGTCACTGGGTCATACTGGGTTTTTTCTTCCTTTATTTTTTTTAACCCTGTCCGGTTTTAGTTTTAGACCGACCTGCTGGGCCGAACCGGGTTTCAAAACTATACTTTTATAAAAGGTAACTTAATTCAATCCAATGCTCAAACTTCAGCTCATATTTCAAAAATATATTTCATTTAAAAAAATATTAAATTAATTTCTTAATGTTTTTATGATCTACATATATTGATTTTAAAATATATATTTTAATACAATTTAAAATAAATTTTTTTTAAAAAAAAACATACACATCGTAACGACGTGATGTGTGTATCAGAAAAAATATATAAATATATACTTTCGGTGGATATAAGCAAGAGTTCTTAATTAAATGCATGAAATGGAGTAGATGGATGGAACGTGGTTCAAGCAACTAAGAGAATCTAAAACTCAAAACAATATGGATTATGTTTTAATTAAAATCATATAAATGAATATTTAATTTCAATACATGCATCTGCAAACGCAAGTACGAGACCGAAAGAATTTGATCTTCAAGTTGGATTAATTTAAATGCATGTCCATTCATCTGCAAAACACAAAAAAAAATTAAAAAAAAAAATGTACTTAACTTCCATTGAACCCTCCACCAAGCTAGCAAGCTATTCATAGCAAATTATCCGTATGGTGGCTTCCAAAAAATGACTTTCTCATAGTGTAGACTCGGTCTCACTTATTATAAGAAAGAAGTTTCCATACTTTACTTAATATATGTTTGTTTTTGTTTATGCATTTGTTGTTTTTAGCGGTGGGATTTACCACTAATTAAAAGCAAAAAACATAGTAGTAAAAATATGAATTTGGTGTTTTTGCTTTTGTATTTTTTGCGGTAGAGAGCTGTATCCCACAATAAATATAAAAGTAGAAGCGAAAACAAACATGCTAGTACAATTTTCAATTCTAAATTATATTAACAATTTAAAAACAATTTTATATTATTTTTTAATACATCGTCTTCGATGAAAGTTTGAATAATATTAGATGGATGTAATTTCCTTAAAAAACTTTTGTGGATCAATATTATTGCAAGCCAAGAACATTATGATCTAGACAAGTTGATTTCTATATATGATCAGAAGTAGACTATTTGCTGAAGTATTTTCGCATCATCATAAAAGAGTTGATTTCAGATAAGAAAAAAAAAATTAAGGAAGGATTTCACCAAATGCTATTTATTTCTATCCTAAAGACAAGCTTGGAATTTAAGCTTATTACCGGGTGAAGATAGAATAACTTCCAACCTTGATTTGCTAGCTCTAGGATTTGTTCAGGGTAGAAAATGTCTTAACTTCAAGACTTATTCAGCAGTTCGTTAGCACGATGACGACGTACCATGTCTGACTTTGTTGCTAGAATCTTAATTAGTCCCAAGTGGCATCGAGAGATAAGCAGCAATGGTGGCGAAAATTATTGAGAGATTTTTTTAATTCAATTATATGTTCATTTTTATCAAGCATGCAGATTCAAGTTTCAATCCAGTTAGCTGATAATTGAGTGGTAGAATGAACATCCTGCCGCCTGCCTTACGGTCAACTGTTCATTCATCCCCATGAATTGCTCGAATTTGATTGTGTATAGCTTAGTTACTTTGTTTTATAATATGGATCCAATGGGAGCAATCACATGAAGCCTTCCTTATCTACCGTGCTGTCACAGATCATTCCCAGCAGCTTCATCTTTATAATACGAAAATGGAGCCATCATAATCTTATAATAATTAAGTCAACAGAAAATTAGGACGTGATTATGCGCCACCACATGATTTAAATAACATAAACAAACCATATTATTAATTGACTTTCTTAAGGGAAGAGCAGATCGAACATCTTGTAATGACAGCTTTTCCCACGATATAAACAGTATATATGTCGAGGCTAGTATAAAAGAGGTGGCATGTTTCATTGAGTTGTCACCAAGAAACAAAGGTTCAAAACATTGCATTGTCACCCTGACATGGCTAGCTCAAAGCTTTCCCCATGTCTAATCTTTCTTCAGGTCGTTTTCTTGGTGTTGGTCTTTAACTCGGCGAATGCGCAGTTGAGGGTAGGGTTTTACAAGGATACATGTCCAAAAGCTGAGGCTATTGTGGAAGAGGTTATGCATCAAGTGATGAAAGTAGCTCCTAGCCTTAGTGGTCCTTTGTTGAGGATGCACTTTCATGACTGCTTTGTTAGGGTATGCGAGCCTTTAATCCATCTCTGATCATTTGAAAATCCTGAAACAGTTTTATGCTCTCTTTTTTTCTTGCTTGAATTCATGAACAATGCTTAATTATGATGACTAGCTAATTATGTATTTTCTACAGGGTTGTGATGGCTCGGTGCTTTTGAACTCTAGCACTGGCCAAGCTGAAAAGGATTCACCTCCGAACTTAAGCCTTAGAGGATATCAAATTATTGACAGAGTCAAGACTGCATTAGAAAAGGAGTGTCCTGGAGTAGTTTCCTGTGCGGACATCATGGCCATTGTGGCTAGGGATGTCACGGTTGCGGTAAGAAATTTCTTTCAAGATAATTTCTTTTGTAAGAAAAATCTTAAGGAACAGAATGGTTTTAATTGATAACAATTTATCCTATCTATCAGACTATGGGACCTTTCTGGGAGGTTGAAACTGGAAGAAGGGATGGAAGGGTGTCCAATTTTTTAGAGCCCTTGACAAACCTGCCACCATTTTTCGCAAACATTTCCCAATTGATATCAATGTTTCGTTCGAAGGGTCTAAGCGTGAAGGACCTCGTAGTGCTTTCAGGTACTTGAGCATTTCACTTCAGGTTCTTTATAGAGAGTCTTGTAAGAAGAGATTGTACGGAAGTAAATTCTAATTATTCTGTAATTCTGTCACAAAGGTGGGCACACCATTGGCACTTCTCATTGCTCTTCATTCAGCTCTCGGCTTTACAACTCCACCGGAAAGGATGGCACCGATCCCACATTGGACTCAGAATACATAGAAAAACTGAAGAGTAGATGCAAGGTAGGAGATCAAACTACGCTAGTAGAGATGGATCCTGGAAGTGTCAGGACATTCGACAACAGCTATTATACGCTCGTAGCTAAAAGAAGGGGACTTTTCCAGTCTGATGCAGCTCTCCTTGACAACAGTGAGACAAGAGCTTATGTTAAACTTCAATCTGCTGCGACCCATAGATCCACATTCTTCAAAGACTTTGGTGCTTCCATGATAAATATGGGCAGGGTTGGAGTTCTAACCGGTAAAGCTGGTGAAATCAGGAAAGTTTGCAGCAAGGTTAATTAACTAGCTAGTTCATGTTTACTGTCATTATGGAAAAAATTATTATTATTTTGCATGGAAAGATTTGTATGGCCTTACGTACCTTGTTAAGAACTCTTTGCTTTTTTCCTTGAAGATTTGCTTAATTGTTTAAAGTGTGGAAATCCATTCCATTACTCAATCAATAAAAAGTGCTTAATTGTTCAGAATCCATTCCTTCTATCCTTTTTGGAGCACAAAATGGACTTGCAAAACAAGTTGAGTACTGTACATCTTTACATCCATCATGCATGCACGTTATTAATTATCACCAGAACTAATTCTTTGTGAGCAAAGTTGTCGAATTTTATTTGGGAAAATTATCCTTATATACTATAATTTAATTAATTTTATATTTACTTTTTTATTTTTTAAAAATTATAATTGAAATCCTAAACTTTGTTGTGCGTACAATAGTTCACATCCTGTTGTAAAATAGACTAAACTATATGGTTGATCCTAAATTGTTTATACCCACAATAAAATTTGTAATATAAATTAACTGTGTAATTTAAAAAACACAAAGGGTAAGTATAAAAAAGATAATCTGAGTAATTTTTATTTTTTATATATAGTTCTTACCTATTATAGTTTTCAAAACCAATTTCAAAAAAAGAATTCACTTAGGTCCTTGAATTATGTAATTATATCGTTTTTTTTTGTTTTTTAATACAACAAGTAATGATATTAGAATCCACCATATCAATTAATCAATCAATTTTAATCTATATAGATTAATTTTATAAATAGTTATCATATTTAGCAACCATAAAACTCAAACATGAGATCACAACGGAGCAAACTCCTTGATCTCAAGCTTTTACCACTGGGACACCTACTAGATAATTGTAAAAACCCTTTCTTAGTTAGATGTGATAGTGTTTTTTTAAAGTATTATTTAAAAATATATTAAAATAATTTTTTTAAAATTTTTTACATCAGCACTTTAAAATTATTAAAAATTATTAATTTTATATTTTTTCAAGATAAATATATTTTTAAAATTCCGTTAAACCCAATTGAAAATATAATAACAAATAGTGGCCTAGCACTCTCACCTTCTATTGATGGCATTGTTATTGCCA
>Ga0325410_1006028_pt1 | contig 13336 bp, 9 predicted proteins | sample PopdelMetagenome_16_FD_206182 | JGI IMG/M metagenome (GOLD analysis project Ga0325410, IMG submission 206182) | Populus deltoides microbial communities from Bellville, Georgia, United States - Xylem-PdIQD-R3 | ecosystem: Host-associated > Plants > Phyllosphere > Stem > Wood/Secondary xylem... | reverse complement strand
CATTGGGTAAAAGTTAGTCCAATCTTCCACATTTCAATCTAAAAACAATAAAAAAAATTTTAATTTGCGTGAAAAAGCAGGGAGGAGAGCATTTTATGAGGGATGGAGAGGAAGATGAGAATGGAGCAAGCTAACTAGGGTTTTATTATTTTCAGTTATAATAATAATAATAAGAAGAAGAAGAATACCTGTTGGAGTTCAGAAATCTCGATAGTTTCATCATCTTTGATGCAGAGAGTGAGAGAGGGGAGGGTTTCGAAGAGTGTGGATGAGTTAGGGTTCTAGAGTGAGGATGGGCAAAACGAAGAGAGTGGAAGCGGTAGCAAATGGGCCGCGCGCGTCTATTTTCAAAAACTTATTTTTTTTATTTGTGATCATTGGAATAAGTATTAATAAAAATAGGTTAATTAATTATATAAAATATTTATGCAAGTTACGTTTTTTTTTACCTCAATTCCTTTAAAATTATACTTTAGATCTTATATTTTATAAGTTAATAACATTTTATAATCTCAATTACTCACGCAAAGAAAAAATTAATAAAAATAAATAAATTATTTACCTAATTATATTATATTATATTATAATTAATTACTAAAAAGTTTTTATATTAAATTCTCGATGGTTAGAGAGAGTAGGAAGACATAATGACTCATATTTGTTAGCATTGGTGATGGATAAAAAGAAAGACTAGTATGTTGTTGGACACATGTTGGTTGCTGTGGTAAGGATTGGGGTTAAGTTGTGATGGTTGTGTTGATTCAGTGATAGAAAAAAAAAGATGAAGAAGGGTTGTTAGGTTGGTTCAATTTAGGTTGATTCAATGGTGGTGGTGTGTTGATGTCGAGCTGATTGGTTGATGAAGATGGGTTGGTCGGTGGCGGGTGGTTGTTATCTGTGGGTGGTGGTGGTCACAGCAGCTTCAACTCCTCTCTTCGATGGTCTCTTATATGAAAACAACAAGCATCATGATTCAAATATAAGGGTATCACTTTTAATTCATGCTATATTTTTGCTCAAATGTTTGTTACTTCCATGGTGAATACCATTGGACTTGACCCAGTATTGTTGGCCCTTTAGAAATCTCCCATTATTTTCTTTTAGAATCATTCTTGTTTCATCTAGTGATATAAAGAAAGAAAGTTGGGTTGTTAAAGAGAGTCCAAACCCCAATTACGGATGTTTAGATAGAGATACAATCGTCGTTGTGGAGATTGCATTTATTTGTACATGTTGAAACCTTTCTGGTATGTTTGGTATTGTGGTAGCTTAAGTGGTTGTAGTTTGAAAAAAGTTGTTTTATAAAAAGTATTTTTAGTTGAGGTTGGTTTGTTAAAATATATGTTTGGTTAAAACTGTAGTTAAAATTGAGGTTGAATAAAAAGTTATTTAATGTGTTTGGTTGAGAATGCTTTTGAAATTGAGATTATAAAATAACTAAAAAACATATATATTAATATTTCTGGTTTTTAATTTCAATATTATAAACGTAACTACTGTTATTACATCATGAAATAAATAATACTTTATATAAAATATTTTTTATTATTCCATTAAACTATATGCAATTCCATCACGTATGAAATTCATCCGCCAAGGACTGCAGTTTCCATGGCTTCCTGAGCATGCAACAACATTGGGTAAAATATCATCGGAACAAAATTGGGATTGCGATCAAATTCTACAAATGTTACGTCATCATGTGATCTCCTTCTAATGTAATTGTGTAGTGGCATTAATTAATATTAAACACTATTTTTGTTAATAAAACACAATATCTGAGAAATTGTTTTTGGATTTTTTTTATTTTACTGGGTCGAACTGGTCTAACGCATTTAGGTTTAGGTCAGACTCGGTCCAGCCATGAACAGTAGAAACACTCTCCACTGTTCACTTTTGCAAAATAGTGGAGAGCAGCCCAAACGAAGGAGAAGGGGAAGAGCAACGCAATGGTGATGGACTGAGGGACGGTGAAAAAGCCGGAGGCAGGTCACTCTTCACTGTTCACATGCAACGTGAACAGTGGAGAGTGAATTAATTCATTCTCCACTATTCACGTTGCAGAATAGTGGAGAATGCAAAAGACAGAAGGAGAAGGGGAAGGGGAAGGGGAAGGGGAAGGGGAAGAGCAGCGCGACAGTGGGAACGGCGGAGGCAATGGTGAAAGGGAGCTGTTCTCCATTGATGGACGACGGTCCTTCTTTTTTCCTCTGTTTTTGCTCTTCTCCTTCTCTCTTTCTTGCGGCCTCCTGTTTGCAAAATAAACAGAGTAGAAATGTAGCATTGCGAAAAGCATGTAGAAATAGCTTCTACAAAACTGACTTTTGAACGCATTTCATGGTTATGCATGAAAATTGCATTCTGTTTTGTAACCAAACAAGATGAAATCACAGTTAAATAAAAAAGTTGCCGCAAACACATAGCTAAATGGGCTCTTAGTAAATGATTCTATCATGGATTTATATTCTTAATTTTTTAGGGAGTCCGCTGTTTTGTGGGTTGTGGAGTGAGTGGTTTCTGGCTCAAAAATACATAAACCTGACAAAAAGAAAGGTTAAGGATAAAAAAATCAAACAACTTTCATAACAAAAGATTCTCGCCAAAATTCCCAACTTTATATAAAAGTACAAAAGATTAGATTTTGATTTTGGTGAGATTTTTTGTTCTAAGAGAGGAAAGAAAGAAATCATACATAAAGAGAGAAATTTTATTGAACTAATTTGTTATTTGTGGTATTTTTGATATATTACATATGAGGGCAGTTTTTTATCAATTTAAAAATTTAAGTTAACTTATATATAAAATTTAATTTTAAAAAAATAAAAATAACATGAAAAATGAGTGAACTATACTAGACTTAACGTAGTTTACCTTAAAAAATAGTTTAAATTAAAAAAATGTTAAAGTAATAAAAGTTCTTCTATTATGAATTATCACGTAAAAAATTATAGATTGTGTTATTGAAAATATTATCCGTTACTTCACAAACATTATTTTTTTAAACTTCGAAGCTTTTCTTATTACGTAGTTATAATATATAATGCTGGTTTAGAAGCTACAATTCAACGTAAATGAGTGTCTTACTTGATAAATAAATTGGAGTTTGTTTTCGAGTATGAAATGGGATTTTTTTTTATAGTAAATATGGATATTCGAACCAGCTTATATAAATCTCGATCTAGCGGATCTTTTTCTTCTTCTTTTAGGGGGTGGGTTAATCTCGACCCAATCAGGATGAGCTTGGCCTATATAGCTAGGTTAGGCCCAACCCATATATTTTATAATATATTTAATTATAATAATATATATTATAATATTATTAAAAAAAATTCTAAAAATCTCTAAGGGTCATTTCAAAAAAATTTGTGATTTTCTTGCATATTTTTCTACCAATTTTGCATAATATCGGGTTGTATATTTACATTATAAGATACATATCTAATATTATAATACTCGGTTTTCTCTGAAATATTTCTAAAAAAATTAAAAATTTTAAAAAAATCTCAAAATATTAAATTAATTTTCCCTTTTAAAAAACAAAAAAAAATATTTTGTTTTCAAGCATAAGGTCAAATCTTAAAAAGTATGTAGTTGCAGATGGCATGAAAGAAATGGAAGGTGACCTTGTGGAGGGGATGACGCTACTGTCATTGGCCTGGCATGAGGTGGGTGGAGGTGCTGGTGACTTAAGGTCGAGTTAGAGGAAGAAAAAACCACTGTAAAAAAGCCGATGAGAAGAAGAAAAGGTTGGGGTGGTGGTGGTTTTTGTCGTCGGCGAGGAGCTGGGTTGGTGGAGAAGGTTGAGTTGCTCTTGGTCACGACGGTGCTGCGGAGGAATGGCAGAAGGGGCGACAAATAGAGAAAGAAAAGGGGGAGATGTTGGCTGAAAAACAGAGAGAAAAACCTGATTTTTGGCTAAATTTGGATCCGAATTTCTTCATGCTTAGGCCATGGAATCCACCCCTACTTATAGGGGGTGGAAGAGGGAGTGTTGTCTTTAATGGTGTCAAATCTCAGCCCTTATTTCGGTTGAAAAGGATCACAACCGTTGGTTCAAAGTAGGTACCATGAACTGTCAAATATGTCAATTAAAGGTTGGCTAAGTTGGTCACTTTAGGCCAGCATTGCGGCCGCTGTAGTGTCAATCGGTCTGAACGAACCATACCTACTTGTAGAGAAATGTCAAGTGATCATTTTGATTCAAGTGTTGTCAAATTTGGTGGAGATATGAAATATTAAATGCACCTGAAAAGTAGTCATCCAAGCAGCGTTTTCTGGCCAAAAAGAATAAGACAATGAATAATGAACCAAAAGAAGCACGTCGTCTGGTTCTTTTTTTCAAAACAGCCCCGTTTTAACCTTGAATTAGGGTTTTTGGCCAAAGTGCAATGTGGTCATTCGGCTTTTGATTTCCTTTAATTTTACTCCTAGTTGATTCCAAAACTTTTTATTTAATGCAATTTTACCTTTGCCTAACTTTAATTTTAACCTTGGATTTCAGAGCCTTTTTCACTTTGGTCCTTGGTCTCGGATTTATGCAATTTTACTCCTCAATTGACCATTTAAACTTTAAACTGTCTTCAATTTCACCCTTGATTTCAATCAATTGAGTTCTCATAGTTCGGCACCTTTTGCAAATTGATCTATAGCTGCGTATTTCTTCAATTTTATCGCTAATTAACCCTAAAACTTTGATTGTCTTACAATTTTGCCTCTAATTTCCATCAATTGACTTGGTAAAAATTAAATTTGGTCTCTTAAAATTTTAATCTTCTCAATTAAGCCTAAATTAGACTTCAAAACTTAATTTTTCACCAATTAAGCCCTTAATAAAATTAATTTGACCCATTTAAGTATAATTAAGTCCTTGCACATAATTAAATCCTTCAATTAGATCCAAATTAATTCTTAAACATAATCAAACTTTAATTTGGCACGTGATTAAATCAAATTGGTCTATTAAAAATTTAATTATATCCTTGAACTTAATTTTTATGTAGATTCGTCTAATAATCATTAAATTTTACCTTGAATTTGTATTGTTTCTTTAGTTTTGGATGTAATAGGGTATAATTAGGCCTCATATTGCATCTATAATTGCAACTTTGTACCTTGTTGATTTTGCAATTGTGGTTTTGAAACAAACTTGCTTTTTGAGATTTCAGTGATTTTGCTAAACTTAAAGGGCAAAGAGTTATTTCTAGGCTTTTGATCTTGAGATAAATGTGGTCAAACCTTAATAAGAACTCTCTGAGAAGGTTTGAAGGGTAAACACATGAAAAATATAATAGTTTTGCAAAATTGGTGTCACAATCAAGACTGATTAAGTTGACCACTTTCAAATAGTATTGATTGTAAATCCTTGCATAAGGTGAAATGAGATTTGAAAAGAGTTTCAAATCTTATTCAAATAATCAATGACTATTGTGGTGAGAATGAACATGATTTGAAAGAGTAGACACATTCCATACTATAATGTCTAAATCAAAACATTATTGATAAAAAGGATAATAATTGCATTGGAAAATTAGTCACTGAAGTGTTAAGTCAAATTACTTATGACTTTCTTAATATTTTAAGGATCATGACATCTTACTAAATATTGTACTTGATCTTCAAAAATAAATAAAACAATTATTGAATTGATAATAAATTAATTTATTTAATCCTATTTTATTTAGGATTATGATTTAAATTTGGGACAACTTATTAGGAAACGTCATTGGTCACACACATAAGAACCATTTGTTAGAAATTTAAATGAGATAATTAATTAAGTGTGACTTGATTGTAAATAAATTTTTGAAATTGAGGATTAAAACATAATTCATATAAAGAATTACAATTCTATACCTAGAAAAATCAAGTAGCAACTTGATTGAATAAATTTTTAAAATTATCTTGAAATAATATATGTGATATTGTTCAGGGAAAAATTGATATTTTTTTATTTATAAGATTTTTAGGTTTTTTTATAAATAGAATGTTATGCCTTTTATTTTTAGTACAATAATAAATTTACACAAAACACCTGAAAAACATAAAAGAAAAAAGCTAACACTTAAAAGCATAACAATCCCTTTCTTATAAAAGGGTTTAAGAGATTTATCATTGTTGATTTATGTGGATTATCATTAGAGACTGGAAACTTAGACAACATATAGTTTGCGACAACCTGGCTTTTAAGCAATTATTCAAAAATAAAAAGAACATCTGATTTTCTTGTGATCTTCGTATAAACCCTAAATAACTCTAGATTTGTTTAACGAGATCTTGAGACTCCTATTTTTTTCAGTTTATCATTTTCATTATATATATGTGTTTCGGGGAAACCTAGTAGTGGTATTAGAGCCATCGTTAGATAATTAGGCTTGTTGATTGCATGTTTTAATTATTATTAGCATTAATTGCGAATTAAATTTATGTGCAAAATTGTTTTTTGAAAAATTATTTTTTCTCTCATGATGTTTTGACCCTAAATTAAAAAAAAAAAAAGCTTTAGGTGACTGCAACAACTACCAGTTATGGCGCCAATGTCGCTAGCGCGCTTAGTTATTTTATGTGCACACCCAATCACTACTGGCAACAACCACAATAGTGTGAGGTGCTGTTAGGCAGCCATGCATAAGGCTATTGTCTCATGTATGGTGGTTGTGTAGTGCAACGCAGCGATATCCAGTCTTTATGAAGTGCAATGACAACCATTGCTATCACTGTTGGGGCTGCTCTAGTGGTGGGCAATGTGCCCGCTGCCGGCAACAACCAAGGAAAAAAAAGAGATGAGAGGCAGAATTATAATTCTAGCACTAGATCCTTATCAAGGTTTTTAAGGGTAGAATTATAAGTCTACCTTTACACCTTATAACTTATTGCAATAAGGTTTTTGAGGTGTAATTTATATATTTACCCATGACATTTATTTTTTATTATAATTTGGTATATAATATAGAATTATGATTCTGCCCCTTCATATATAAAATATTGATCTTATATTTTAAAATTGAAACCTACATTAAATTAATTATAGAAGTAATTGTTCTAATTAGATTGAATTAAAATATTTAATTCATGATTTTGATTTTTTTATCCTAAATAGATTAGTATTTAATTAAAATATTTTAGAATGTTTTTCTAAACAAAGAGAGTTTTTTAGCTGGAAAAGTTTATTTAATTGTTCCTAAAATAGTTTAGGATGTTAATAGGAGTTTTTATATGATTAATTTTCTTGTTAGACTTTTAAAAATGGGTTTCCAAGAAAATTGTATTATATAAAATTTATTATATTTGAAAAATTATCAAATTAGATCTCATTTGATATTTCTAGATGTTAGAAATACTATTTTAAAAATTGCACTTAAAACCAATAATTAGAATTGAAGCATAAAATATATTTATTTACGCATATTAATATGTTATCATACATGATGGATGGTTATAGACATTTAAAGACCACTATAATTGTTTTTTTATGGTTGAATGGTTGTGATATTAAATAAGGTTTGTGCGTACTACATTTCTCTATTTTTTTCTAGGTTGTAATTTTTTTTTTATCTATTTCTCCTTTAATGTAACTTGATATTTTTTATACAATTATATAGATGTTATATAATTTAGAAATATAGAAATTTAGATAGGAAAAACTATTTTGTAATCTAAAATGAAGAAAGAACGACGGTGAAGGCTATAATTATGGTGCTTGCAAATAACTTATGAGAATTTACAACAGCTACCTAGATTTTGACCACCTAATTCCCTTTAATGGCTCAAGAGAATTAGTTTAGATATGTTCATAATCATTCAATTAGAATAGTATGCTAAGGGTGTACGTTTATATCACTAATGCTATAGAATGAGACTTAATTAAAATAATAAATCTCTCATTTATAAATTAAGTACATAAAATCAAAGTTCTATTCACAGATAACTTATTGAGCTACTCAAGATTATCATTAATTGAATATGTTTAATGTTATAAAATTAGTTCCTATTTAACTAACTTATAAGATTTAGATGAATTACTTATGATCATATAAGACTAAAGGTAATAGTTATGCAAAATTTATATGATATGTTTAGATAAAGAGTTGTCACCTAACTAATCCAGAAGTTACATAAACATGTGATTGATAAGTTTTGTCATCTATCTAATGTAATTTATTTTGATTTATTAAGTTACTTAAGGTCATATAAATTAAATGGGATCCTAGCCCATTAGGACATCTAAGCAAGATTTCTGAAATTAATAATGAGGGCTATTAATTTGTAGGAAAATAGTAGGAGATCAAATTATGATTAAAGCCATTATCTAAATTTGGTTATAAATATTTATGCATGAAACCAATACTCGTTATCTTTATATGAATAGGTTGATAGATTACCATGAGTAAAAATAAATATATCCCTACGTAGTATATTTGATGCTAATAAATTAATTGAATCAAACTTCTTGGACTCATATAGAAATGTGAGAATTTTTCTCAAATAAAAAAGAAATTTATATGTTCTTGAAAATTTGATTCTTTGTCCTTGATGAGAACACTGATAACGAAGTTAGGACTGAATATCAACTTTATAGGGATATATTTATGAGGTTTGATTATGATGAGTAAGCTACATGTGTGATGTTAGCTAGCATGTCACTTGAATTTCAGACACGACATGAGAATATAGATGTTCATATAATAATTATGCATCTAAAAAAGTTGTTTAATGCGATTAGATACATTAAGAGGCATGAGACTTCTAAGGAATTATTCCGCTGTAAAATGACAAGGGGTTCTTTAATAAATACATGTGTGTTGAAAATAATTAGCTATTTTAAGAAATTAAGCTAATAGGGCTTTTTTATGGACCATGAGTTAAGCATTGACTTAATCTTACAGTCCAATCATAGAAGGCTACTTGGAAGTGGGAATATCAAGAATGACAAGGGAGCTTATCATCATTGTGGCAATGAAAACTACTATAGAAGGAACTGGAAAAATTATCTTGCAACCATGAAGGCTAAGAAGCTTATCAAAGCTTCTACTTTAGGTATGTTTATTTATTCAATAAAGATAAAATAGACCAAAATGTAGGCAATGAAGTAAGGATTGTTGCATTAACTTTGATAAATAGGCTGATATTAAAACTTGATAATTGTTATTTTGTTATAACACTAACTAGAAACATCGTATCCATTTTTGAATGGATTTAGATTTATTATTAAAGGTAAATATTATTCCTTCTATAATAATGATATTTATTACAGATATGATAATATAAATGGTTTGTAAATACCTGATTTTGAAATGCCCAAGTTCAATATAAATTGCAAGAAAAATAAATTAGACAATCAATAACCATATTATTTATAGCATTGTAGATTATGTTATATCAATGAAACAAGAATCACTAAGTTACATAAAAAAAAGATATTTGATCCATTTGATTAGTTATTAACCAAATGAAACTTGTAAGACCTATTTATCAGGTAAGATAACCAAAACACTCTTTACTAGAAGAGTGGAAAATCTAATGAATTGTTAGGTCTAATATATACAAATGTGTGTAGGATAATAACAATTTATGCTATAGATGGATATACATGTTTCATCATTGATGACCATATTGGATATGATCATGTGTTTTTGATGAAAATCTGATTCAATTGAAAGGTTCAAAAAATTCAGAAATGAAGTTGAAATACAAATTAAAAAGAAGTATTAAGATACTTTGATTAGATCAACGCAATGAATATTTTAGCTAAGATTTTTAATATTATCTAAAAGAGAATGAGATTCTCTCACAAAAGACACCTCCTAGAATACCAAAAAATAATAAAGTTTCTGAAATGAGAAACTGTACCATATTGGATATGGTTTATGATGAGCTATGTTTTAGGGTTATGCCCTATAAATTACTACTTACTTCTTAAAAATGGTTTCATCAAAATCTTTTGATAAGAATCCATATGAGATATGGAATTATAGGAGATCAATCTTATGATACTTAAAGATTTGAGATGCGACACTTATATAAAGCATGTTGTATCTGAAAAGTTAGGGGATAAGTCAGGTAAATGTAAGTTTGTGGGATATCTAAAAGAAAATATTAGATATTATTTCTATTATCATATTGAGCAAAAGTATTTTTCTCAAAACATGCTACCATTTTAGAGAAGGAATTTGTTCTTGAAAGGAGTAGTGAGAGGAAAATAGAACTTGAAGAAGTTCAAGAACCATAAACTAATATCTAAATTGAAACTGAGCCTGAGGCTATAACATTGGATATTCAGTCTAAAGCTCAAGAAATATAAAAACTTTGTTGATCTGATAGGATATATCATACACCTGTGAGATTTAGACTTCTCATAAAAGCTGAAAAATAACTCATTATTCATACTTGATGAACCTACCAATTACATGAAACCAATATGGTATTAATTCTAAGAAATGGTTTGGGGCCATGAAATTTGAAATAGATTACATATACATCAATAAGGTATAGACCTTGGTTAATCCACCTAAAGGGATAAAACTCATTAGATGTAAGGGGATCTTTAAGAGAAAGACTGATATAGATGGCAATGTAAAAATGTATAAAATTAGACAAGTTGTCAAATGTTATAAACAAAAACAAATAGGTTGACTTTGATGAAACCTTCTTGTTGGTAACTATGTTCAAATCCATAAGAATTTTACTTGCTATGGTTGCATACTATGATTATGAGACTTGACAAATAATGTCAAAATTATATTCCTGAATAAGAATTTTCAAAAAAATATGTATGTGACATAACCAAAAAGTTTTGAATCTAAGCAATTTACCAAAAAAGTATGCAAGCTATAAAAATTATTTTATGAACTTAGACAAGCTTCAAGAAGTTGGAATATTCATCTTGATGAGACAATCAAATAGTTTGATTTCATAAAAATATAGATGAACATTGTATTTATAAAAAAAGTTAATAGAAGTGGAGTTGTTTTCCTAATATTATATAAAAATAACATATTATTAGTAGGAAACACAATTTCTTTACTTCAGTTAGTAAAGATTTAGTTGTTTAAGAATTTCTTCATAAAAGATATGAGAGAAGCATCTTTTATACTATGAATAAAGATCTACAGAGATAGATCTAAAAAGTTGTTTGAATTATCCTAATTCACGTGTATATATGTGTTTGTGTGTGTGTGTGTGTGAGAAGCTAAAACGGTTTAGTATAGAAGAATCCAAGAAAGGATACTTACCTATTTTACAAAGAATACATCTCTCCAAAGATATATGTCCTAAGATATAAATTGAGAGAAAAAGGATGGAAATGATTCCACACACTTCAGATATAGGATTTATAATATGTGTGATGTTATGTACAAGACCAGATGTATCTAATGATTTGAGTTAATAAGATATCAATCTAATCTAGGTGAAAATCACTGAAAAGATAGTTTAAAACATTCTTAAGAACTTGAAAAGAACTAATTTTCTGGTCCATGTAGGAGATGAACTAGTAGTTTATGGTTATTTAGATAGTAATTTTCAATTAAATATTAAAAATAAAAAATCTAATATGATTATATTTTACTTTAAATAATGGTGTTGTGAGTTAAAAAGGTTTTAAATAAAAAACTAAAGTAGATTCTGCAATTAAAATTGAGTGTATCTTTGCATTTAAGGAGACAAATAAGGTTGTTTAGATCAAGAAGTATATCATTAAACTAGGTATGATTACTAGCATTGTTGATCTAATAGCCCTACATAGTAATAACAGTGGAGTTATTGCACAAGCAAAGAAATCAAGGTCTCATCGATGATTAAAAAATGTACTTAGACAATTTCATTTGATTAGAGAATCATAGAAAAAAAGATGTAAAAATAGAGCGAGTACCCACTAAAGAGAATCTTATAGATCCTCTAACTAAGACACCATCTCAGTAAAAACATTATCATCAAGTAGAGCGATATAGTTTTCGATACATGAGTTATTATCTTTAGTGCAAGTGAGAGATTGTTAGTGTATTTATTCTATAGCCAGTTGGTTGGTTGCATGTGACATTGACTTTATTTATGTAACTAAGTCATTGTCTTAGTAAAAGCATTATCGTTAAGCAAAGCAATATGGTTTTCAAAACATGAGTTATTGTCTTTAGTGCAAGTGAGAGATTTTTAGTGTATTTACTTTGTAGCCAATTGGTTGGTTGCACGTGACATTGACTTTGTTCATATAAATATATTTATTTTTAATAAAATTTTTTATTTATCTTTAATATTTATTAAGTATTTGATTAATGAATATAATATTTGATTAATGAATCTAGAGTAAAGATAAAGTTTTTAGGATAAAAATACTTTGCAAAATAAATTATAAAGTTGTTATAATTATAAGATTCTTAATGTATCAAAACATTATTTTTAAATATTCCTGGTCAATGCTCTATTAAGATTGAATATTAATTATAGTCATTGAGACTATTACTTATTATGTTCTTTTTTTATGAAAGAAATCCTTTTTCTCATAAGCTGAGGTATAAGGGATATTTAAAACTAATAAATAAGTGCTTGTTTGATGACATATACACTAAACTGATCCGCATGAGATTTTCATATAGAGAGATCACATGTGTTTATGAAAATGTTTATATAATAATTGTGTAAGTGGTCTTTAGACTTGATATCATTAAGTTGTCTTATATATGAAATGTTATATTTTTATCCTACTACATATTATCCTAATTAAGGATAACAAATAAGAAGATATTATGTATAACATAAACTATGAAAGTATTTGAGTAATCAAGAAAGGATTCATCACCCTAGATGAATTAGAAAAATATTTCATCTATTTTCAAATAGTATTGATTTCAAATCTTTGCACAAGGTGAAATGACATTTGAAAAAAGTTTCAATTCTTATCAAATAATCAATTAATATGGTGTTGAGAAATCAATTGATAGAGAAGACATATTTTAGGCTAAAAAAAATTTTAACCAAAACATTGTTAATGAACGGATAATAATTGCAATTGGAAACTAGTCACTAAAATGTTAAGTCAAACCACTCATGACTTTTCTAATATTTTAGGGATCATGACACGTTGTTAGACATTGTATTTGATCTTGAAATATAAACCAATCAATTATTGAAGTAATAATAATTTTATTTATTTTATTTATGTAATTTATTTAATCATATTTTATTTAGGATTATGATTTATGTTTAGGACAACTTATTGAAAACCTAATGAGTCACACACATAAGAACTATTGGTTAAAAATTAAAATGAGATGATTAATCAAATGTGACTTGATTGTAAACACATTTTAGAAATTAAGGGTTATAATGTATTTTATACAGGAAA
>Ga0325410_1006026_pt1 | contig 13337 bp, 11 predicted proteins | sample PopdelMetagenome_16_FD_206182 | JGI IMG/M metagenome (GOLD analysis project Ga0325410, IMG submission 206182) | Populus deltoides microbial communities from Bellville, Georgia, United States - Xylem-PdIQD-R3 | ecosystem: Host-associated > Plants > Phyllosphere > Stem > Wood/Secondary xylem... | reverse complement strand
TCTAACCGACGCGGGTATCAAGTGCATTCCTCACTGGCTATAAATATCTACGAAACTATCCTCGCCAAAAAAATCAGGCAGTAATGGCAGCTAAAATCCTCTCTAAATCCCTATTCCACCACTGCACTCCCCACCATACTCCCCTCAAATCACCACCGCTAATCCCTCTCTACCTCCACCACCGCCACCGTTCATCAAAACCCCAACTGATCGAAATCAATCTCTCCTCATCATCACTTCAATCAGACGGTGGTAATGGGAGTGAAGATGAAGAAGGGTTTTTTATTAAGAAACTTGAGGAGATTCTTCACCGTGTAATGCTTCAAAAATCAACACCTGATTGGTTGCCTTTTAGACCAGGGTCCTCTTTTTGGGTTCCACCCGTATTGAGTGTTAACGATTTGATTCATAAGTTTGCTGGTTATAATCTTAGTGATGAAGAAACGCTTTCGCTTACAACTTGTCGTGGATGGCCTTCCGCTTCTTATTTTATTAAAGGTATGGTTTTTTTGGAGGTGTTGTGAAATGGGGTTTTGTTTAATCTTGGGAATATTGAAAATTTTATTTTTTATTTAATTTACTTTTTTTTTTGTTGTAAATTTTGTATGCTAGTTTGGAGCTTTGGAGAAATGAGGTTTTGTTTAATTTTGTTGGTTAAAATGAATTCTTTGTTGTGTGTGCTTTTAAGATTCTGTTATGGCTAATTTTGGAGCTACTAAGAAATGGGTGCGTGTTGTTTCTGTTGAGTTTTGGGGAGTGATGTTTGTATGCAAGATTTGTTTTTTATGAATTGATTGGGGTTTAATTTATGAATGCTGCTGTTTATGAAAAGCCATTGCTTCTTTTGCCATCTTGACTTGATTCTTTTTTGCCGGTTTGTGTTCTTGATCCTTGTAGCTGTTGCAAAAGTAAGACTGGCCTAAACTAATGGTACTCCCTCAATGTAGTTGTGAAAGATATGTAAAGGATTAAATTGAAAAGTTTACCAATTCTGGATCATTGTTTAGTTATTATGCATAATGTCAAAATGTGATGTATGAATTAGGACGTCAAAATGGAGGAATTCTACGTTGCTGTTAATCATGGAGTTTTGCTACTGTTTATGAGGAAGAGGTGATGCATTTGAAATAGGAAGCTGGAATTGCATGAATTGTTGTGGGTAGTAACATTTCCCCAATCGGTTATTATCATAAATTTGTTGGAAAATGTTTTTATTATTGTTACTTCCATGTGACTATGTTTTGGTTGAGTCTTTTATCGGAAAACATTGGACAACCTATGGTAATAAAAGAATGAGTCTTTTATTATTGCAGTTTAATAGTTTTATATTGATACATATTTTTCTTGGCTGCTGATACAGCTGGAATCAATGTGAAGGTGAATGAGGAGGAGGAGGAGGAGCGGGTGGATTTGAAGGTGGTGCCTCCTGAGGAGATGGAAGGGAAAGTGGTAGTGGAGGTTTTAACAGGCCCAACTGATATCGATGTGGCAGTGAAGGAGGAGAAGGGACATGTAAATATTAAGGTGGACCTAAAGGAGGGGGGTGAGGTGGGAAGGGAAGTGGTAGTGCAGGGGAATGAGGTAGAAGGGAAATTGGAGGTGCTGATTTTGGCAGGTTCATCTTTGGAGGATGAGGAAGGATAAGATTCATATCACATGACAGGCTGGTTTCTCAGGTTAACGTTGTGTCTTTGCCCTCGCACTTCCTAGTTCTGAATGACGCATCCCATATTTGACATTGAAATTAGCATTAGATTTAGTGGAATGGGCTGAATTTATCATTTCTTGAGATTATATTGCCGACTCCTGCTGTTGGCTTGGCCTAGCTATTTTGGTCTCCAACACATCAACAGTCATTTGTAGCAGTGATTTTATGATAGTGAGAGCGGCCCTTCTGTTTTAAACTGTGATGATGTAACATTTTGCATCTTAATACATTTCAATGTTCATAACAGAATAATTTGAGAAAATTTGTACTGATACGAGGGCTCTTTACTCTCAAGCTAATGGCCTGCAGAGTACATGGCATTGTTAATTCAGGTAAAATTTGCATCTGAATTGTGCATATTTTGATGTCTCTCTATTTTGAATTTCCAGGTTCAATTTCCTCAAAAAAAATCTCCGTGTCAAAGAAAGAATATGAAAGCAGAAATGACACCGATGTTGTACAGAAGCAGAAGCAATCCTGGTTGTTTATTGTCCGGAGAATTCTTGTAGTTAACCTCAATAGTTCTTAACTCACCTGTTCTACTGCATTCTAGTCTAACCCTAATGTTATGCTGGTTGTCCATTGTTTGAGGACTGGAACAGTTCAGATCTCAGTAAATGTTGTGAACAGAATATCAAGCTGCATGATCATTTTGTGAACAGTTTCTTGTAGCTTTCAAGTAAATGCACACAAAATTAAATACACAAACAAGAAATCTTGAACGATCTTTAGATTTATTATGCTTTCTGAAAAGGGGGCATGTCTGAATCCACAGAACTCTGGTTGGACTAGGAAGCATGAGTGAACACAGCTTGTATGTGTGTGTTTTAGGTGTTTTCTCCTCTGATTTGGAAATTTAGTGATTTTTTTTGTGGAGTATTCAATTTATTTTAGTAAAACTAAAATAGAATTGAATTTAATTTTATCCAATATATTTTTTTCAATTTTGGTTTTAAATTTTTTATTACATTTTTAAGTGAAACCTAAACTGAATTTTTCGAAGCTTTCAGCATCATACCAGACAATGAATTGGTTGTGGTTTGCAAAATTCACTATTTTTCAAAAAAATTAATTTTTTTATTTTTTTAAATTAATTTTATATATATATATATATTTAGTTTATTTTAATATGTTAATGTTAAAAATAATTTTTGAAAAATAAAAAAATAACATTAATGTTAAAAATAATTTTTTAAAAATAAAAAAATATGTTATTTTAATATATTTTTGAGTGAAAAATATTTTAAAAATAATCATAATTTTATTTTTAAATAAACTTTATCGATCAAATTAAATAATAATAATTAAGCTTTCTTTGAAGATAGGTTTAACTCATTGTAAAAATAAATAAAATAAAATAAAAATTGTTTTACTCACTTTAAAAATGTATTTTAACTTTGTTATAATTAATATCTATAAGCTTTTCATTTTTTTATTAGATATGTTGATATTATTTTTTAAAAGAAAAATCATCTTTAAAATTATTTTTAAAATGTTTTTTATATTAATTTTTATAATCAAATATGTTTTTATCATTCCTGTGTTTGTTGTTGAAAATGAGACTTGATGTAACTAATGAATCCAAATATATATATAAAAAAAAAAACTAAAATATCAAACATTCAATTGAGTTTAACAAAAAAAAAAAAAACAAGAATCTGTTTACCTATAAAAAAAAAAAATTGTAGTTAAAACCTAAAAGTAACAAATATTTTATCCCCATTGTTTAAATCTGACACATCATCATGTAAACGTGGCAGAGACTGATTCGTCAACTATGAAAAAAGCCCCTATATATATTTATTTATTTTATCAAACTAAGAAGAAAGAAACACAGATATCAAACTCGTAACAATGGCAGAACAACCAGAGACGGTGTCGTCGAGCGTGAATCAATCTTCTAACACACAAAATTCTCCCGAAGATAAGCTCAAGCAATCATGGGTATTTCTCAATTTCCAATTCCATTCTCTAAATTTCTTTAATTTTCGTTTTCAAGTCTTATTTTTCAATAATGGGTAGTCCTTAACACAAAAGGAGATTGATGGGTTCTTATGTTGTTGGCTTTTGACCAGTTTTTATAAATTGGGTTTTGTCTTAGCTGACAAAAAATGAAATGAATTGAAGTTTATTTATTTATGTTTTAGCTGTTTTTAGTCTAAGATTTTTTCTCCCTGTGCTCCTGATTTGTGCATTTGGAATTAATTCGGTGTGGTTATGTCGGGATTGATCATTCTCTGGTGGTTTTGTTACCTCAGGTGCCGTCGGCATTCTCTGGTTTTCCAGCTTATCCAGATGGTGGTTTTCAGATGTTTCCTGTCATGTATCCTGCACTAGTTCCAGGGTTAAATGCTATGCAAAATCAAGAACAAGAGAATCATGGGCCTGGCATTTATGCAGTGCCTGTTCCTCAATTTATGGGACCAATTGCTGGACTTCCTTCAAACACCCTAATTCCTCTCACGCTCAACATACCTACGTAAGTATGTCTGTGTTGTGTAAATTGTCAATATCTAAGGTTCATAGCATTGTTCACAGGAGAGTTCTTGCACACATACTTAGATACTGTAACAATTCTACCTATCACCCCTGCTACCGAGTAATGATGCTTGATGGTGGTTAACAAGGTGGTATATCTTTGTTGTTAAATGGATTACATGAACTGCTAATTAAAGATTGCTGTTTCTTCATATTGTTTGCTCAACAGTAGACCGACTCCTGAGGCTGGGGCAACCAGTGATCAAGCACAAGGGGGACAACAGCAACTGCAGCAGCCTGCAGCTCAAAGGCAAATTGTTGTTAGGAGATTTCAAATTGCAGTTCAGTTGGATTTGTTTCTCATACTTAAGCTGGCAGCCGTAATCTTTTTGTTTCACCAAGATGGATCAAGACAAAGGCTTCTTGTCCTTGTGTTTTTTGCTTCACTTGTCTATTTGTAAGTACTATACTTTCAAATGATTTGTTGTTTGAGATAAATTGTTCACATAGCATTTTTTTTCTTATTACTGTATACTCGTTTTAATTTCAGAGAGAAGAAAAGTTCAAGCTAACTAGTCAAGCTCATACACAACCTGTCCCATGTTTTAAATGTTCTATTTCCAATCACAAACACCACATTAAATAATTTGTTGTGTCCCTCCAAGCTGTAGCCTTTTATTGTTCATGTGAAGCTATTTTCGGCAAGTCATGCACCTGGAAGCTGAACCTTTTCAATGAGTGTTGTAGGTACCAAACTGGAGCTCTGACACCGTTAGTACAATGGCTCTCACAAAGTATGCAAAGGGCAGCTGCCCCTCCCCGTCCACCTAGGCCTGCTGTCAGGGCGGAAAATGCTGCAACAAGGCAGAATGAAGATGTTGCTCTGGCAGGTATTGTTCTTCCAAATGCATACTAAGGATTTTGGATGTTTTTTGGGTTTCAATTTAATTATTTTTTAGGGAATGGGGATTCATGTTGATATTTCATTTCCAATTGTATGGTATGCAAGCGTATTTGTGCTCTTTTCCACAAGTAATGGATACATGAAACTTGGACCCATATCAACTAAAATTGACTAACTGAACTTTGTCTTTGCATTGTATCAACTGTAATTATGAAGTTTGATTGATTTTCTCATTCTAGTTATGTTTACCTTTTCTTGACCTGGTGGTGAAGGATCTTGCTTATCTATGAGATATACAGTAAGTAGAGTGCTTTCAGTGCTCTTGGTCAAACATGGGGTACAATTGTGTGCCTGTGTGCCCATAAAAACAACATTTTTTTTTCTTGTGGAAGGATTGTTCTGCTGGACTGGTTTTGAGTGGAGGTTTCTTAAGAGTGATTTCATATCAGGAGAGAACAACAGATTGTTTTACATACAAATTGCTAATTGTTTGTGTGAAATATGTGCTTTTGAACTGCCTTGTAAGCATTTTTCTCATCTGTAGAAATTAAATATTCATGGGGGGGCGTTAAAGCAAGTTACAGAAGGAATACTTTCATAAGCTCAGATTATTGTTGCTATATCATGCTGATATTCCAATTTGATCATACTTCCAATCTTGTCTTATTGATTATTGCACCAATGTTGTGTAGTCTATTTGTTTGTGTTGTTAGGAAGACAGGTACAGGTAATATTCACGCTATGGTCTATATAAACCATGTCACAACAATGTGAATATGTCACACAGAACCCCTTGGTACCTATCGTAGTGAATGGCAGCATTACATGCTTCTCACTGTCTTTCATTTTGTTGTTACCTGAATCCCTGTGGCCTGAAAACATGATTTGGATAGAGAAAGCTGATTGAAGTTGAGAGGAAATTATATTTCTGATTGTTGTTTTAGTAACTTTTTGACAATTATTCGACAACTTTTTGCAGAGGGACAACCTGCAGTTGAGAATGAGAATAGACCTGCAGAGGATGGTAACCAGGCAGCTGAGAATGAAAATGTTGCTGAACCTGGCGGAGACAATGGGGGCCACCACTGGTGGGGAATTTTGAAGGAGATTCAGATGATTGTCTTCGGCTTTATCACCTCTCTTCTCCCAGGCTTTCACCACATAGATTAGACCATACTTTAGCTGGTAACAAAACCTCCCAAACCAGCATAGAGGCGGGGAAGAGTTGTTTCTGTCGTTTTCTCCTTTTCTTTCCCTTTTTGAAATAATCTGAAGAGTTCTTCCCCCTCTCTCTTTATTGACGACTTTGATACATATTGTATGTATATGTACCAGTTATGGCTCCACTAGAATAGTTCGATGATTATGGATTTAGGATTTCACATCTAATGTAAATTCCTGCTACGCCAAGTTACTATGCTAAATTTGATTCTTGGGTTGTGATAAGTAAAATAAAAAAATTCAAGTTGCTGGTACTTCTCAGTTACTGCGCATCTTTTCCAACTCAGTCAGTTTCACTTTTTCCTTGTTATGGCAAGGTGCTGATGCATTTGCCCGTTATTTTAGCTCTCTCGGCCTGACTAGGTGATATGAACCAATCCCTCGAGAGCATATGGACTTGGTTCTCTGCATCTCGAGTTGTCACTTGTCAAACTAAAGATGAGTGGTCTGTCCAGTGGTCTAAATGGTTAAGGTATTGGACTCTTTTATCATGGTGCACGTTCAGAGTCTTGCATGAATCCTAGTTGAACTCTCTTTCCCCAAATTGGAGGGCATTGTTTTTACTAAATATAGTGATTTGAGATATTACTGTCAATAAATTCAGGGAACATCGCTAGCTTTAGCTGTAATCCAAGACATATTCACTCGTATTAACCCAAAATTATATGCGAACCAAGCATGGCAGTTTCTCTCATAGAACATGTACCAAAGGTGAGCCAATTTAGACCAGGTTGGTTATAACTGCAAGTGCCAGTTCTAGTGAGTTGGCTTGGCTGCCAGTGCATCAATCCATATATGATGTCCACTTTGTGGCATTTAAAATTCTGCTTTGAATTATGCTCTCCCTCAAACACACACACTCTTGGCTTGGTCAAGCATAAAGTGTATGGGATGTGAATACTCAAAATTAAAATAATAATAAATAAATAAATTCAGCCCATTCTTCAAAGATCCGGTCCGTTCACCTTGGCTTTAGGATATAAAGTAACGATGTCTCTCAAGTAACAGAAATAATGGTTTCCAGCAGAGTTAAAACAGTCTTCCTCCTATTTGCAATTTTACAATTGAGCATTCCTGAACCTGACTGTCAGGTTATTGTAAAGGATTCTGAGAAGCAAGGGTTTGATAATAAGCAGTCATGACAGAACTCATATCGAAATGTCTGTAGAGAAATGCAAACTTGCTGAAGCTCAATTTTTTATTTTTGGGAGGGGAGGGGTTAACAGCAAGGAGCCAAAACTCACTTTTATTAGCACTAAAAGAATATTAATTACAAAATGTATATACAGGTATATATAATTAAAGCTCAACTCACATCTCAGATAAGAGATTGCTGATTTTCCGAAGCTCTTTAAGAGCTGTCATGGCTGTGACTTGTCCTTTGCCAACAAGAGCAGTTTTGGAGAAATTCTCCAAAGAACCCACCTGACCCCTATCTTGCTGGAAAACAGACTCGATTATCTGCAGCACAAATGATTAAGAAAAGTTCAGCTTGAATGCCTAACAAAAAACATATACCATATCACTATAGTTTTGCTTCACTGATAAGTCAAAGGCCAAACTACTTCCTAGAATTCCCCAGAAACTTGAAAGCTACATAAACTACATGTGAAGCAGAAAGAAAATCATAGCAGGTAGAGAAACTATGACCCGTCTCCCTGGCAGACTAAATATGTATTGAAGTAAATCGATCCATATATCAAGCCAATTTTCCACAATACATCATACTTTTGTTTCATATTTTAACAACTTTCAGACTGTCTGTCTTAGAAGCATTATCTTAGAAAGAATTACCTGAATATGTTCAAGCATGGACTGTCCAAAGTTCCTCAAAGTACCCATCACATTCTGATCCACGCTCTCTCCTTTGCTACTGGCATAAGGGTTGCAAGATCCATTGACAGACGAAGATCCTATTGAATTAATCTGATTACTGGCATCGTTGACAGGTTTTGTAGCCTCAAACGTGCCGCTTCCCTTTTCAGAAGTCTCCTCACCAGCAGTATTCCGTCCAAACTTCCAAAACCATTGAAATTTACCTGAAAGTTTCCTCTCCTTAGGACCTGCAACCTGTTTTCCAGCAGGCTCATTGTTGGTCCCAGAATTTAGAGACACGCCTTCAGGGGGATGGGAAACAGGAAGGGTTGGATCTTCCTGGAGAGCCTCAGGTTGATCATCATTTTCATCGACAGACATATTCGAGGCAACGCTACTTTTCTCAGAGTCATTTTCATGCTCATTACCACCACTAAGAGAACTAGATGGGTCCGAAAACACAGATGAATTTTCCTCACTCCCAGAATTTCCACTAAGACATCTCTCCTCAGTTGAGCAAGTGAAGTCATTGTTAACACTGTCTGGCCCCCCTCCCTCAACTTCTGCAGTTTGATGGTCCTTCTTGCCTGAAACTTCATGGCAATCTGATTTTCCAATATCTCCATCCATCCCAAGTTCATGTGATAAATCTTCTAACAAACTACGCCTAATAGATGACTTCTGATCCTTCTTCCCACTCCCTGCTTTTACTGGAGCTGGTGCAGATTCTGTCCTAGATAGGGGCAATCTTACCTTTTCTGTCCACCGTTTTTTCTGGCTTGGTTTCAATTTCCCTAAATGATCATGCTTGAGTTCTTCTGTCTTGTGCAAATCTCTCCATTTCTCCTCCCAATAACTATCAGGCACTGCATTTAGAGGAGTTTTGGGGGAAACAGAACCAGATGAAAGTGCATTAGTATGACCTCTCACCACCAATGATTTACTGTGGTTATAAATCCCATCAAACGGAGGAGACACAGAGGACATATTAGTATCCAGTGCAAGGGACTGTAAAGACTTTGCCTTATTTATCAGTTTTCTCAGATCTATATTCTCAGGAAAATTCAAGAGTCTCTGGAGACAAGTAGTTGCGTGCTCAGTGGCAAGCAGGGAAGACCTCAAATGAAGAATCATAGAAACAGACATAGCTGGGATTAATGCTCCCCGAGGTGATCTAAAGATACGAAAACCAGAGTCTGCATCATCTTCAGCACCTTTTTCTAATATGACATTATTATCTGCTGCAAATATTTCATCCCATATTAACAAGAGGTTTTCGAGTGAAAATTCTCGTCCAAATAAAACCCGTAACCAGCGAAGTGCAAAATACTGAGGTTCAACACCCAGCTCAACAAGGTGGCTGTGTAAAGATGAATCAACAACAGACAGTAAATGGTACAAAGCAGCAGAAGCTTCAATGACAGGGGGTAAGCCAGAATGAGAACCATGTGCAGGGGAGTGAGAGTAGAAGTCCACAACGGCAACTGAACCATGAGACCCACTCATCAATGCATCAAACATACAGTAAGCATCATGTTCCATAAATTTCTCTGATATGACAATACCCAATTCACCTTCAGCCCCGTAAGCATCCGTTAGTAATACAGTTGTCTGTATCTCAGGATCAAGCTCATTGAGCTTGACTTTGACAGCATTACCATGGGAGCCAATTTCATCCTCCATGGAATCCAAAAACTTTTTAAAATCAAAGTTGTATGTAAGATCATTTTCCTGAAATGCTAAACCATCAAATTTGTCTGTGAAATGGTCTTCATACTGCTTGCGCACTTCAGACAGATGCTCCGCATCAATGTGAAGAACATATAGAAAAGGCGCCAAGAGTTCATGCATTCCTGTCAAGGAAAGCCAAAACAACCAAAAGGGAAACATTAATTTCCCTGTAAACGGATACTGTAACACATTGAAGTGAATGAATATAGGAAAAATGAAGAGATTAATGATTAAAATGATTGTCCGAGTCAAATTAACAATATTTGATGAACAGCTTGAGATTACAGGGTCGCACTAATGATTGAATATTGGTACAACACAAAGAGGAATGCCAAAAGGGTTGGTGGGAACATGTCTTTCTTTCAATTTAATTTACCTTGTCGATAACCATACTCTGGATGTCTAAGGCACCACAATAACAAGATTCGTCTTAACATTCCTTGGCAGCCAGGTGTCTGGAAATAGCTACCATGTTCTGGATATAAACGTGACAAATCCTGGTCGAGTGTTTTTTCCAGTTCAGCATTCCGAAAGAAGCGACCCCAGGTGCTATCTGCAGGCAGCATTCGTATATCATCATTGATACCAACTAATTACAACATTTTCACACGACATACCACATATCAGAGTCGCAATAAAATTATTTGAATGACATGTCAGTGACAATGCAGATAAAATCAGCAATTGGCATAAATATACCCTAGTTCAAGCAACAAGCTAACTTCCATCCATAAACTTACATGGCGCAAACAAAATAGTTACCTGGGTTTTGTGACAGTGGATTGTCAATTACAGGATCAGGTGAACTCCTTCCATCCTTTGACAAATGTGGATCAACTAAGAGCCGCCTTCTTAAACCAGCATACCTGACAAAGACAACCATTTTGATTTGTGTTAACAACAAACCAGCATACAAAGTAGACTTAAACCTTGAAATCCAACTGGAGACTCCCTCCTAATTCGATTGACTTTTAACAACCAAAAAAACAACTGATCACAACCAAAACCCCTACTATTTGATTCCATGGATCAAACGCTGAAAAAAAAATATAATGATTTTCAAAGATAATCAACTAGCTATCATCAAAATGGAAACATAACAAAAAAAGGAACCATCTTTAAATTCTATGTCAACTAAAACATAATTAAAAAAAAAACTAAAAACCAAAAAAAAATTGCTTTCACTAACCAAGAATTCATAAATCTAAAAATCCCAAAAACGAAAAAAAATACAATTATCTCTTTTTCAGGGGAAAAAAAAAAGGCCAAAACTTTACCTTCTTCTAGATTCAGCAGTAACTCTACGAACATCATCAACACTAGAAGAGGAAGGAGAAGGCAAAATTCCAAGATCTATCCTCCATTGAACCCCTCTTAAATTCTCAAAACGACTCTGAATCCCCTCTCCTGCTGGCATTTCCTGCTCAATCGAAGCTGACCCCATGATTTTTTTACCAAATTTTAAAAAGACCCAGTTCCTCAAATCAACTCAAAACACAAAATCAAGCAAAACCCAAGAATTATTTTCCTTGAAAACCAATAAAGTCACAAATTTTGTGTGGTTTATGCAATTCTAAAAGAGACCCAGAAAAGAGGATGATTTATATTTACAGAAAGATGAAAACTTTAAGCATAAATAGAAAGAGAGAGGAATTGAGAATTGAAAGGGAGAGAGTTTTGTGGGGTGGAAGTGAACGGAATTTCATTCCAAAAATGAAGAGGATGATAGGTGAGTCTTGAAGCGGATACAGAGAGAGATGTTAATAGTTAAATAAAACAAGTTTATTACTAGTAGTTATTTATTATTATTATTATTATTATTATTATTATTATTATAAGTTTCAATGGAAAAGCTGAAAAGGTGGATGTGGAAAATATAATAGTTACTTTATATTTTTCGGAATAATTGTATTATTAGTACACCCATTTTATATTTATTTTTAATAAAATACATAAATTTTATTTTTTTCATTTGAGTATACTAAGTTTTTCAAAAATTCCAATCAAGTATTTTTATTCATTTTCTGTCAATTTGTTTCATCATATGATGGGGCATATTTTTTTAAAATATTGTTTTTGGTACTTTAAATTTTATTTTACGTCAATCAAATATATGAGCTTTAAACCTTTTTTATTTTGATATACCATTATTTTTTATTGTTTCAGGGGAACATGTTTTCGAATGGACTTGGTTGTTTTGCTTGACTAAATTTTTTAATGTGGTCTTTTTGTTGTGATATTGTAAACGCATGATATTCACTTATTTAAATAAGATAATAAATATTTTAGTTATATTAAAAATCATATAGTTGATTAAGAACTCATATAGTTGAGATACTTTATTGGAATAATATATATATATATAGTCATATTAAAATATAAAAAATTAAAACTCATATAGTTGATTAAGAAAGAAATTTGATATATTAATAATGTAATTATCCCAGCTCTTTAAAAAATTTAAGTCCTGTTGGTTTTTTTTTTTTTGGATAATATATAAATGGGAATGCTTAAAAATGCTCCTAATTCATTATTCTTGATTGAGTAATATTATGTTGGTGTCCATGATTAATATAAATATATAACCCCTTCAAATTATTTTATGTTAAACTAAAGTAGATTAAATATCAAGAATATTTTTAGACTTTACCCTCTCAAATTGTAGTTTGTTTGTTGGGAGGCAATTGACCTGTTGGTGGGGGATTTGTGGAAATGAAGTAGAATTTAGAAGAGGAGTTGAGCAGTCCTTTTCTAATAATGATATTTATTTATTTTTTTAAGGGTTGGATAAATTAATTAATAATGATTAGGGTTTGGTATTTGGTGATTAATTAGTGAAGTTTTGAAATGGGAATCAATGAATTTCTGGGTTTTTTTCTTTTTTTGGCAATCTGTATAAGGAAATTGCTTACTTTGTGTGTAACAAGTTTTTTTTCACAAAAAAAATTAATTAAAAAGATTTATCTTTACTGCACATCTCACCTATTTCTAAATTCAAGTTTAAGATCTCAATAAAATAAAATAAAATAAAATAAAATAAAACAACTTGTTGAGCTAAGGAAATGGGGATCAAGACGAAGGGAGTTCATGTTCTTAACAGTGCAATTAATGGCGGCTCTGGGGAGAATAATAGGACCAAAATAGTCGTTGCTCGAAGCAATTTCTTCAGTGGTGGGCTCCCTGTTGCCATTGCAGCCTTGCTGTGTTGCTTGATGGAAACTTCTTGGAGATTTAGCACGACGACTTTTTCATCTTTTTCAAACCATGAAAACACAAGGACTTTACTTTTTAACACCATGTCCCAATAGAATGTTCGTCATTAACGATTAATCAAATAAAAAACGGTAATATTACTAATAAGGCCAAATGTTTGAAGCAATTTAAGATCAAGTTTTTGCCAACAAGTGAGGTCTTGAAATTTAAGGAACTAGAAATTAATTTTAGTGATTGCTTAACATAGGGTGAAATATTCATTTCTTA
>Ga0325410_1006024_pt1 | contig 13339 bp, 5 predicted proteins | sample PopdelMetagenome_16_FD_206182 | JGI IMG/M metagenome (GOLD analysis project Ga0325410, IMG submission 206182) | Populus deltoides microbial communities from Bellville, Georgia, United States - Xylem-PdIQD-R3 | ecosystem: Host-associated > Plants > Phyllosphere > Stem > Wood/Secondary xylem... | reverse complement strand
AATAAGGAAGAGAAAAAAATTGCTAGTTGGTCACATCCGACAATAAAAAATAACTACTCTGCTAAAAGAATTGAACTAGAATCATTGTTCACGTGACCAATGAACCAATCCAATTCTTTCTTTCTTTTATTCCCTTTTTTTTCCAAATAATTCATTCAAACTCCTTTTCTTGTCAATTTAATCCTTTTAACATTCTTCTCTCGATTAAATCTTTTTGTTTCCTAATTATGTGAGATTAATTTTTAAACTATAAAAGATAAAATTAACTGCTGCATAAAAAGAATTAGGTTGGAATCATTGTTCATGATATGAAATACAAGATTAAACGAGCACGGGGCGCAATGTAAGGCAGGGGGGACACGTGGTCATTCCCATGCCAGTAAAAAAGTGTTTTTTTTGCCCCCCTTATTTTAATTTCTTATTCGGTCCTATCCTTTCACTTTTGAAATCCTAGTTTATTACCCAGTTTCATGAGATCAAATTTTAGATAACAGTTAAAAAATAAAAAAATAAATGCGATATGATTGCAATGTAAAGTACATGGCCATTTTCAAAGCCAGTAAAAGAATCCTTTTATATTTGGTATTGTGATAGTTTTTATAGTTGTAATTTGAAAAAAATTATTTTATAAAAAATATTTTTAATTAAGGTTGATTTGGTATTTATATATGTTTGGTTAAAACTGTGGTTGAAATTGAGGTTGAATAAAAAGTAATTTAATGTGTTTGGTGATATATATTAATATTGATGGTTTTTAATTTAAATATTGCAAATTTAACTACTGCTATTATATCATAAAATAAATAATACTTTATATAAAAAAAATTTATTGTTCCATTAAACTATCTACAATACCATCATATACGAAATTCATTCGACAATGACTACAATTTTCATGATTTTTTGAGCGTACAATAAAATCAGGTAAAATATCATCAGGAACAAAATTGGGATTGCGATCAAATTCTGCAAATGCTACGCCATCATGCGATCTCCTTCTAATTTATGTAGTGTCATTGAATAATGTTAAACACTAGTTTATCAAATAAACCACATTTAAAAAAATTAGATTTTTTTACTATTCACATTAACAGTGAAAATAAATAAATTCACTGCATTGTTCACGTGAACAGTGCAATTGAATAAATTTATTAAGTGAATAGTGTGTACAGTGAACACAAAAAATTATGTCTGGTTAAAGTGTTAACCGGTGTTTTTCAAACATGAGACTCATCAAAAAATAGCATAGAAATGCAGTTTCAAAAGAAGCAAGATGCAACTGCTACGCCGACACTATTTACTTCTGTTAAGTGAACAGTTCAGAGTGAATTAATTCACTTGTGTTTGGTTAAAGTGTTAACCAATGTTTTTAAAACATGAAATCTATAAAAAAAAATAGCATAGAAAGACAGTTTAGAGCTCGCTTGGCTTTGCGGCTGCGGCTACGTTTTATTTAAAACGCAGTTTGCAGTCGTTTGGTTAAGAAAAAAATCGATACACTGTTCACTGGGCCCCACTTAATTTATGCTTTAGAAACGCAATAAAAGAGAAGTAGCGATTTCTTACTTTTTTTCACTGTTGATGTTAATTGCACTGTTCAGTGCAATTAACATGATCAGTGTATAGTGTATACTGTTCATGTGAACAGTACATGAGAATTGCACTGTTCACTTAAAAACAGTAAATACTGCAATTCTCTTGCACTGTTCACTTGCCTACGTGAACTCTTTTTTTTTGAAGCAGTGTGTTAATTTTTTAGACATTTATTTTAAAAAAACTAGTTTAGAGTGAATTTTATACCTGATAATATTTTATCTAATTTTATTACATGCTAAAAATATTATGGAAACTGTAGTTTTTGTTTGATGTATTTCATACGTAATGGAATTATAAATGGTTTCATGGAATAATAAAAAATATTTTATATAAAGTATGATTTATTTTATGATATAATAGCAATAGTTAAATTAAAAATCATCAATATTAATATATATTTTAAAATTATCATATAACCTCAATTTCAAAAGTATTTTTAACCAAACACATTAAAACTACTTTTTCTTCAACCTCAATTTCAATCACAGTTTTAACTAAACACCTATTTTTTCAAACCAATCTCAACTAAAAGTATTTTTTATAAAATAACTTTTTTTCAAACCACAATCACAACAGTTACCGCAATACCAAACACACTCTTAAAAAGAAGCAACATATAGCTGCTTCGCTGCGAAGCAGCTTGATCTTGCTATATATTAAATAAAAAATAACAATGGTAGCAAACATAGCCTTACTTATGGGTTTTTTTTTTTTTTGAAAAATACGAGGAACATGTTATATTAACTATTTTTACATTTTTTTATAATTTCATTTTTTTTTCATTTTTATTAAACTTGCTAAGTCTGATTATAAGCCGTTACAATTAAATCATACGCGTAGTTATTGTTTGGAGCTTAAAATGGATGATGTATGACAAGAAATTAAATGACATGGCTTGTTCAGCTGTAAATTTTTAATGACAGTGAAGTCACCTTTTCGCTATCTAAGATGAAAAGAAGAAGTAGAATATAAATGTGTTGCAATAAACAAAAATTATTTTTTAGCGTTGCTGGACCATATTTTTTATTTTAAATTATTTTTTATACTTTTTATCATTTTAATATCAACATAAATTTTAAAAAATAAAAATTATTTTATATATATTTTAAAATAAAAAATACTTTAAAAAACATCCTCTGCAGTTATCTCAAACACCCTCAAATTTGAATCAAAATGACGACAATTTGTTGGTTTTGCGAGCTGCGGCTCTCCTTTTCTTTTCCTTTTTCTCTCACGGGATTGAATGGAAACTGATAAAGGTAGAAAAGATACTAAAAATTATAAATAATTTATGGAACTACGAGAGAATTGGAGAGTATTGTAGTTTTGTGCTTTGCATTTTGCTCTCTCTCTCTGTAATTTTTGGCCTCGTGGTGAAAATGATATTTATTCACTGCTCTTAAAGTAGTTTTGTTTTGAGATTTTTCATTTAACATGCCATGTATGACATGTATTAAGCGAATTTGTTTGGTTACAAGTTAAGAGTCTCTCGTGAATGCATTAACATGGATAAGAACAGCAGATCTAAAACTTGTTCGGAGAAAAATTCAGACCGATTGTAAAAATATTCTGGATATATGCATGTCTGTGGGTGTATAGCATGGCTTCCATCTTGTTCGAGCCAAGGCCCACGGGGGCTGTGTCTGCATCTACATTTTGGGCTTTTAAAGCCTGAGCTCATTATTAGCATATTTGTGAGTGAAAATTTAGGTTATGTAGCTTAATGTGATTTACAGTATTTTTTATTTAAAAATATATTAAATTATTTTTTTTTATTTTTATCTATTTTTTTATTTTAATATATTAAAAAAATATAAAAAACACAATTTTTTTTTAATTTTTTTTCAAAAGTTTAAAAAATTAGTGCGCTCCCTCAAATTAAAACAAATAAATGCCAGTGGGCCCGCTCTAAGAAAAAGAGGCGAAGATAGCTTTTATGTTAATACCTTGTACCTTATATATGAAAAATAAGTAAAAAATGTTAAAGATTTTTTTTATTATTGTTGTGAATTATATATACAATAAAACATGTTTATTTTTTAATAAGTTTTTGAAAAATACATTTTTAGTCTCGTATTCATTTAAATAACATTGTTTTTTTTTAATATCTTAATTCAAAGTTTTACCATTTTCAACTTGTTCATCGAGCCAGAACACGCTCTCGTGTTCATTTAAATAACGTTATTTTTCTTCTTCTTTTTTGTTTCTTAAGAAAAAAACTCGACAGTAAGATGGATTTTATATTGTATCCAAACTACATATTTATTTTCAAATTTGATGAAAAAACCCATCCGAATCAAGTGATTGTGATAAAATACTTTCTTATAACTTTAGTTTTATCAAATTGAATCCACTTAACAAATCAACTCCAAAACGGATTTCTCCTTTGATTTAACATTTGTAAATGTGCTGAAATTAGTGATAGTTATTCTGAATTTGTGGTAATTGTTATTTTTAGTTATTCTGAATTTGCACATGGCTAAGCAATCCAACCATGAGTAAGAAGGAGCTTTTACAAAAATTAGTGATAGTTATTCTGAATTTGTGGTAATTGTTATTTTTTTAAAAAAATTATTTAAAAATATACTGAAATAATATTTTAAAAATATTCAATTTTAATATCAAAATATTTTTAAAACACATGAAAAATAATTTAAAGTACATAAATTTTTAATTTATTTTTAAAACACTTCCAATCCAGAAAATAAACGGGCAGTAGCAATTATTAGCTAGGTGGCCCGCACTACGTCGCGGGCTAATTTTTTTTGGCATACAAAATATTAAAAAATCTAAGATTCAAGAGCATTAGATCTATATTCAAAGTTAGACCCAAGAGTCTTGAGTTTGGCTACAACACATAACCCAATAGTAATATTTATAATATTAATAATGATATTTATAGTAAAAATAATAATATTTATAATACAAATACTAATATATAAACTTGCATTACCCAAGTTTAAGCGGACCTGACGTTGCCTTGGGTGTGGCTGTAACACCAGATCTAAGAGCCTTGGATGTGGGTTTAACTGTAAGGTCGTGTTATGAAAGCGTAATAACTAAATAGAAAAAAAATTAATATTAAAAAATAAAATTAAAAAAAAGATTAATTGAAAAGGAAAAACCAAAGAAAAAAAAAGCAAAGCAATATCCCAATGAATAGTGTTCTGCGAGGAGGGGTACAATAAAATCCTCTCATGAGATCACGATAATCTAATGAAAATTAAATAAACAAAATAAATTATGAAGTTTAATTCTTATATTTATAATACAAATAATAATATTAAACTTGCACGATCCAAGTTTAAGTGGGTTTGGCTGCAACGCCTAATAGCATTGGGTATGGCTGCAACACCAAGTCCAATAACCTTGGGTGTTGCTGTAACAGTAGATCTAAGAGTCTTGGATGTGAGTTTAACTGTAAGGTCGTGTCATGAAAGTATGATAACTAAATAGAAAAAAAATTAATATTAAAAAAAAGATTAATTAAAAAGAAACAAAACAAAGAAAAAAAAACAAAGCAAAGCAATATCCCAATGAATGGTGCTTTGTGAAGAGGGGTACAATAAAATCCCCTCATGTGATCAAGATAATCAAATGAAAAGTAAACAAAACAAAACAAGTCACGAAGTTTAATTCTTAATCAAATTGATATTAACGATGAAATTAGAAGAAAAAACCTAATTAAAAAAAGAAAAAAATCTGAATCAACTAGGTTAATCCATTAAATTTAAAATCCATGTTAAGAGAGTGTGATAACTAAATAGAAAAAAAATTAATATTAACGAACTAAATTAAACAAAAAAATTAATTAAAAAAAACTTATAACTAAAAGGTATTCGCCTTTTACTATGGACTTGCACAGTGTAATTCACAGTGAAAGATTGACCTCTTTTAATTATAGTTACGATATTAAAAGATGAAATTGAAAGAAAAAAACTAATGAAGAAAAAGAAAAAAAATATGAATCAACTGGGTTAACCCGCCAAACCAGATTAACCTGTCAAACCCGAGATCATTGTCATGAAAGTGTGATAACTAAATAGAAAAAAAATTAATATTAATGAACTAAATTAAATATAAATGATGTGAATCTCGTGATCACGTGGTCACACAACCCACACGCAAAGACACCAATTCCTGGAAAGCCAAGTAAATCAGGTTTGATAGGAGTGTGACACAAAGATAACTTGTACCTTGGCACCAACACTATTGGAAACGGAGACCCTCACCCAACGAATATTGATTCGCGAACGAGAAGTATAAGGATGACATCACGGAGACAATTTTTCTTCGATAAGTCGTTTTCAGTTCTTTAGAGAACCAAGGAAGGGAGATTATCCCACCAACACACAATAAGTGCAGCAAAGAAGTTTATTGATCTGAAAATTGCGTAACCTTACATGTTTGATTATGTCTTTATTTATACCGACTCTAGACTTAAAGAAACCCTAATGGACCCCCCTTAGGTGGACTTATATGAAGCCCCTTACAATTAACCTAAATAAGTAATAATAACCCAAAAACTAAGAAGAAAATAATAAAAATAATAAAAATCCAAAAATTACCATCATAAATATGCTAGAATCAAATTTGTCACCCTTAAGAAGTCCTACATAAACTAGGAAAAATCTAATTTGAAAAATTTGTGTTACTGCCCCCTTTTCTTTGATGTCTTTGATTAGCCTAGATTTTCTTAGGACAAATAAGAAAACAAATTTTCTAATTTGTTGCTGATTTAATTACTTTCCTTCCTATGTTAGGAAACACATTAAATAGTCCTCCTCTCTTTAGGAATAAGATATAACCAACTTCATTACTTAATTAGGAGAATAAATTGCTAAATTTTTATCCTTGTAGTATTAGGAAAAAAAACAAGCCTAACAAGGCTGGTATTGGGCCGAACATATCAACCCCTTGTTCCACACGAATTGAGCTCTTCTTCGACTTGAACTAGATGAATTAAAGGCTGTCCTTCAAGCTCCTTAATTGTCTTAAGCCCCTCTGGGTTCATTTTGCTCTATATATTCTGAACAAGCCTATTCAATGCTTCTTTAAATTTCTTTACTCTAACTCTTGTGATTGGTCCAATTGGCATCTCCAATGGATCGTTGGCATTATTACGCTTGGTGTTGGGCTAATCCGCATCAATAAAATAGATTAATTAAAAATAAAAAACAAAAAAAAACCTATTGAAAGAAAAAACTAATCAAGAGAAAGAAAAAAATATAAATCAATTGAATTAATCTGTCAAATTTAAAATCTATATCACGAGAATATAATAATTAAATATAAAAAAATTTAATATTAACAAATCAAATTAATTAAAAAAAACAAAAAAAACCAATAACTAAAAGATACATGTGTAATGTGCAATCCACATGCAGATGCCTTTATAGTTAGTTAATTAAGACTATTATTTCGTTTAGTTTTTGGTGTGGGTTTCCATCAAAATCAGTGCCCATAACTTTTTTTTTTTTTGAAAAGACCATCAGTACTCATAATGGGCAAGATGCTAAGGCCAGTGGGATGTCAAAATTATATTAAAAAGCAACCCCTCTGTACATCAGTAGTTGTATCTGGATGGATAGTCTTCCTGCTATCACTGTATTTTCTCTCTGTATTTTTTTTGCTCCGTGAACGTAATAGAGTAAATTAACATGAGCCCAGTCTGTGATATCTCATCTTGTTCCCCAAGAATTAGTGTATAAATGTTTTTTTTCTTGTTTTATGATGCCTACTCCTTTTGTTTTTTCAGGGATATGTCCTCTAAATATTCGGTCAAACTCATGTGTGCTAATTTGAGATCGAAACACGGGGCAGCATGAAGAAGGCTGTAACATTAAATATATTGGTTATTAGAGGTTTACATGATTGTTAGTTTTAGAATCTGTAAAATTGATCGAGATACATATTGATCTGGACACTTACGTTAATAATAATAATAAAAAAAAGGTTTCGATCTTTTCCTTTTTCTAAACTTTCTTTACGTAAGATGACCGATCCAAATCATTTTGCTAATTAAATTATAAATCCTCAAATGAACTTTAAGTAAATGGCGTGGTCCTGAACGCTCCAACTAGAATTTTCCTATTCGTGTAAAGCCAGTTTGCTCGACACATTCAATTAATCAAATCCGAAGCTACAGTAAAGCCGCCGGGACAAAGTTGTTGCTACAAAGTCAAGGCCATAGACTACAGGTAATCTACAATGATAAAAATATCAACTAGTAAATAGAAAATCATAAACAGGAAAGGAGCCGCCGGTGGCACATTAATGACAAGTAGCCAAGAACATGCATTATAACACCAACAAAGTCGCCAGGGATGATGGCATCTATAGATGGCTATAGGCACCAATGGAATATGCTGTGTTTGAAAACTCGAACATTAATTTAGCCTCATATTTAAAGAAAAAAAAGAAAAGAAAAATAGGCGGCCTATAATTTCTACAATTATTTATTCATGGAACTAAGGTCTGTTTGGTATTCCGTTAAATACAAGGTTGAGTGAATTTTGAAATTTTTTTATTTAAAATTAATTTTTTTATGTTTTGATATGTTGATATCAAAAATAATTTTAAAAAAATAAAAAATATATTATTTTAATATATTTTTAAATAAAAAATACTTTTCTACCCCACTCTTAATCATTCTCAAATAAAATAAGAAAGCAGCATCCGAACACTGTACAAATTACTTAATGCACGCGTGCTATATCCATTGAATCTGAATGGTTCGGCAGCTCTAGCTAGTTGAATTTCTATGATACGTGCCGAGGATGCGGCAAATTGCCAATTAAGAAACACGGGGCTTTGTTTGTGGACAGCTGCACCAAGTGTGATTAGTACATGGTTGCAGCAGATTTTACAAGAAGTGTTGGTTTTTCAAGGGGAAAAAAAAAAAAAAAAAAGGGGGCAAGGAATTGACTAAACCAATATGGTCATGTGGGAGTTGGGGAGATTTCAATTCATTGGCCACGTAGAAGATATTGCGTTACTGACTGTGAGTGAGGGCCCTTGAGGTTTCCATCACGATTGCTTATCGAGGCTATTTAGCCTTTTTATTTTATTATATATATATATATATATATATTTGTAATAGTGGGATAAGCTAGCTTAAACAAAAAAAGATAAATTGTTTCGAGGTTCCTTTTCTTTTTAAGAATTAAATGTTTCTGCCTAAGCTTCTTAAACTACTTAATTATTTTCAGCAGTTTTTCTAGTTTAATGAAAAATATAGCATGTAAAAAGGGCTGATATTTTATCCTAACGTGCTCAATTATTTATTTAGTCTCTGAAATTATAAATCTGAGAGACTAAATATATAATAAATAGGTTTGAACACATAATTAAGATTGAAGTTTAATAACCGGAAAAAAATGATGTATCCTAATGTCGATTCAATAATTCCATATATTTAAACTTTTAGTATAAAGTAATCCAGATATTAATTAATTAAATCTTATCCTTTTTTTTTCTTCCCAGCGCAAAAATCTACTAGTGATCTTGGTCTTCGATGACAGCTAAATGCATGTCATTTAGTTTCCAATTTCCACACCTGGGCAAGAATTTTCTACGCAACCAAACTTAAGAGATCAGAAAGAGACACTTGACAACAGGGCTTAATTATAGAAAAGACGAAGACATTAATTTCTGAAAGTTAAATATTAAGCATTATAAGAATGTGGAGAATACAGGCGCATGAACCTTTTCTTTTCTCCTTTTCAATAGATAATGGCAAATTGGACATTGACTACGGTTAAGATGAACAAGATCACTCCCTATATAAAGAGATGAAATGGTGGTAATGAGACTCATCGATCACACAGTATCCTCTAAAACAAATCACTCCATTCTAATTTTCCATGGCTAGTTTTTCTTCAAGAAGTAGGACTTGCTCCTTAACGGCTGCAATGCTCCTCCTCCTAGGAGTGATCTTCATGGCAAACCTTGACATGACAGGTTTGTGTGTGCTTAATTATCTGTTTTTCACTTGCTTAAGTTCGTTCATGTTAGGATGATTTAATTTACCGTTCACAATATCAAAGGACACGTTAATTAACGGGGCTTGCACAGCAAGTCCTACTGATGTACCTCGAGCCTTCATTACTAGCATCGTGTTCCTAGCCAAACCACGGGTCTGGTGGCAGGCATGCCATGAAACCCTAGCTAGCTAGCTGCTTATGCACTTTAAAGAGAGTGATTATTTTGCAAATTGCATATGCAAACTCTATTTCCAGCATAACTTATTTGTGAACTTCGCGGCTGGACAGGCCACATGCAAACAAGATATATAGCTCTAGAGATCCTAATTATTAATAATCTGATATTTCAGGGGATTTTATACAGCTATATTCTAAAAATATCGTAAATTGGTTCACAACATTCTCATAAAAACAGTCCCTTTTGTTTTCTCCAAGTAGAAATTAATCCCACAACCTGTGATGTCGCACAAATATTAATTTAGAGGGTTAAAGGGGGTAAAAATATTTTTTTCTTAATGTTTCTGCTAAAAGAAATTAACTAGTTTTTAATTAGAGTTAGCTATACTAATTAATTAAGCAGGCTTCAAGCTGTTTGAAAAGGTACTCATCTCTGTGTAAGTCGAACTTCCTTATCTGAACGATCAATATTGCCATTTATTCTCTTAGTTAAAGTAAGAAAAAAAAGGTTGGGTGTTTTTATCTCCTCTTTTTAAAATTTCCAATATAAAGAAAGTCCTTCGTATTCTTCCCCGCAAAAAGAGACTTTGTTTTTTCGTTTTGTTCCATGTGCACCAACCAAATTAATTATCACAAGATACTTTTTATAAGCAGGAGCCACACCCTCGCTCCAAAGGAAATCCCGATTTCTACACGCAAAAATCAAAAGATGGGCTCGCGATTTTTTTTTCCGTAGTGAATATTTAACGGCTGATGGTTTTCTTGAAGTCCACCATTCATATAGTTCACTTTTTTCTCGTGCCAAATAGCATTTCCAATATGTTTGGCTCAGCAAAATTTTTGTGATTCAGGAGCTCAAGTAGGAATTTGCTATGGAATGATGGGCAACAACCTTCCTCCTGCCACAGAGGTTATAGCTCTCTACAAACAACACAATATCAAGCGGATGAGACTCTACGATCCAAATCAGGCAGCTCTGAATGCTCTCAGAGGTTCAGGCATTGAAGTTATGCTAGGTGTCCCAAATTCAGATCTTCAAAGACTTTCCAACCCCTCCGATGCAAATTCATGGGTAAAAAATAATGTACTCAACTTCTGGCCAAGTGTCAAGTTCAGGTACATAGCTGTTGGCAACGAAATTAGTCCTGTCAATGGCGGCACATCCTGGATGGCCCCATTTGTTTTGCCTGCCTTGGTAAATGTATTTAATGCTGTAAGAGCAGCTGGCCTTCAGGACCAAATCAAGGTCTCAATTGCAGTTGACATGACCCTGATAGGAACTTCCTATCCTCCCTCAGCAGGTGCTTTCAGGGGTGATGTTATTTCATACTTAGCCCCAATTGTTGGACACCTATCATACGCAAAGACGCCTTTATTTGCTAATATTTACACTTATTTTAGCTATTCTGGTAACCCGCGAGACATCTCCCTTCCCTATTCCTTGTTTACCTCACCATCAGTACTTGTATGGGACAGTGGTCGCGGTTATCAGAATCTTTTTGATGCGATGTTGGATTCCTTGTACTCTGCCCTCGAGAGACTCGGAGGAGGTAACACTTTGGATGTTGTTGTGTCCGAGAGTGGATGGCCGTCGGCAGGAGGATTCGGAACATCATCTGATAACGCAGGTACTTATCTCTCGAATTTGATTAGGCATGTGAAAGGAGGTACGCCGAAGAGGCCTGGCAAAGCTATAGAGACTTACATATTCGCCATGTTCGATGAAAATCAGAAGCAACCAGAGTTGGAGAAACACTTTGGTGCATTCTCCCCGAATAAACAACCTAAATATAATCTCAATTTCGGTGGACAAAGAAACGGGGACATTTCTGCGGAACTTAACGCGACAGTTTCCCTTAAGAGTGATATGTAAGATTCTCATTTCTCATGAGAGTCTTATTAAAAGTCCTTCAAGATTTCTGTGTGTACCTTAAGTTTTTCTTTTTCTTTTTAAGAGAGAGAATTTCACAGTGTAATAATTCTCATCTTAAATAAAAGAATGTCATGTTTGTTTTCCCTTAAGAGGGTAGCAAGTTTCATCAGATAAAAAAAAATGGATACAAAGGCAAGGCCTTTCGACTTTCGAGTGTAGAATTTTCCCGTAATTGCCAAAATGATTTTACAGTGATGAAGAAACAAAATAGTCTTGGTTTGAGATTTTATAAGGAGAGAGTTGATTAATTTGACTCTCTTATTTATCTCAATTTGGTTAGGGGTGTTGAAAAATTATAATATATGTAATAATTATATTATTTAAAATAGTAATGATTATTTTTAGTTTGGTTTGGTTTTTATATATATAAAAAATAATCATACCAAATTTTTTTTAAAAAAACCGAAACCGGTTCAAACCGACCGGTTTTTGTTTGCTTTGGTTTTTTAGGACAAAAACCGGTTCAAACTGGTTTGGCTTGGTTTTTCTAGTTCGGTTTTGGTTTTTTCGATTTGGCTCGGTTTTTTTCAATTTTTTCGGGTTTGAATTCGGTTCGGTTTGGTTTTTTGCTTATAAAACTGAACCGAACCTGCCGGGTTTTTTAAAATTTTAATCAGTTTTTTTTACAGTTCGGTTTTTTAATTATTTTTTTTTAATTTTCTCAATTTAATCAGTTTTTTATTTTTTTCCTTACTTCTAAATCAAATCAATCCAACCGATTAAAGTTGATTAATATAAATATTAGTGAAAAAAATTAATAAATAAATATAAAGATTAGGTGACAAATTGAAATGTTTAAAACCCTTCCAACTAGGCCCAACCCAGCTACTTTCAGTCAGTGTAATCATAGGTGTAACTCTAAACACACCACATCCACGTCAATCATTTTCTCTCCAGCCTCACTCTTTCCAGTTTCTTCATATCTTGTTCCACAGGTTAGTGGTTTTTTTATTTCTTTTAACAGAACAGTTTTGATTTTGTGTTAATGATTATTTTTTTTCTTCTAATTGATCTACCTACGTGCCCAGATTTCTTTGATAAATGCCTTGCATACCGTTGGTTTTGATTGCAACAGATGCAACTAAAAAAGTATAAGCCATTAATTTTATTAAAATGATGATTAACTACTCTGTTCCCGGCTAAGCCACGAAATTAGGTTTTGCTGGATACAAACTCTGAATCAAATTTCCCCAATGCCACTGATTTGACCTTCGCCAAAAAGCTTAATTAAGCAATGCTTGAATGGCAATCCTTGCTTTAAAGGTGAAAAAGGGAGGGCTTCTGGTGTTTGTCATAATGCATGCTGGAGAGGTGAGTTATATTTTACTTTTGAGAAGTTATGATTTTTGCACTGTTGAAATTTTCTAGTCAGATTGGCAACTGTAGTTCTACGAGGGTTTTTGCTTGTTCTTCGTGCTAGAGATGAAATCAATACATGTATAACAGCTCGTAATTTACTTATGAAAGATCATACATGGTGACAACAATAGGAAGAACTGACTACAACAAAAGTCAATCGAAGTTACAGAACACATCTAATATCATTGAAAATCTTCAATCCTCGAACTGTTCCTGATTGTGCAGATATTTCATTATATCTACCTTTTCACCCCTTACACACTTGTGATTCGTGTTTTAAATTAAAATA
>Ga0325410_1006023_pt1 | contig 13340 bp, 10 predicted proteins | sample PopdelMetagenome_16_FD_206182 | JGI IMG/M metagenome (GOLD analysis project Ga0325410, IMG submission 206182) | Populus deltoides microbial communities from Bellville, Georgia, United States - Xylem-PdIQD-R3 | ecosystem: Host-associated > Plants > Phyllosphere > Stem > Wood/Secondary xylem... | reverse complement strand
CATTGGGTAAAAGTTAGTCCAATCTTCCACATTTCAATCTAAAAACAATAAAAAAAATTTTAATTTGCGTGAAAAAGCAGGGAGGAGAGCATTTTATGAGGGATGGAGAGGAAGATGAGAATGGAGCTAGCTAACTAGGGTTTTATTATTTTCAGTTATAATAATAATAATAAGAAGAAGAAGAAGAATACCTGTTGGAGTTCAGAAATCTCGATAGTTTCATCATCTTTGATGCAGAGAGTGAGAAAGGGGAGGGTTTCGAAGAGTGTGGATGAGTTAGGGTTCTAGAGTGAGGATGGGCAAAACGAAGAGAGTGGAAGCGGTAGCAAATGGGCCGCGCGGGTCTATTTTCAAAAACTTATTTTTTTTATTTGTGATCATTGGAATAAGTATTAATAAAAATAGGTTAATTAATTATATAAACTCTTTATGCAAGTTACGTTTTTTTTTACCTCAATTCCTTTAAAATTATACTTTAGATCTTATATTTTATAAGTTAATAACATTTTATAATCTCAATTACTCGCGCAAAGAAAAAATTAATAAAAATAAATAAATTATTTACCTAATTATATTATATTATATTATATTATATTATAATTAATTACTAAAAAGTTTTTATATTAAATTCTCGATGGTTAGAGAGAGTAGGAAGACATAATGACTCATATTTGCTAGCATTGGTGATGTATAAAAAGAAAGACTAGTATGTTGTTGGACATATGTTGGTTGTTGTGGTAGGGACTGGGGTTAAGTTGTGATGGTTGTGTTGATTCAATGATAGAAGAAAAAAGATGAAGAAGGGTTGTTAGGTTGGTTCAATTTAGGTTGATACAATGGTGGTGGTGTGTTGATGTCGAGCTGATTGGTTGATGAAGGTGGGTTGGTCGGTGGCGGGTGGTTGTTATCTATGGGTGGTGGTGGTCACAACAGCTTCAACTCCTCTCTTCGATGGTCTCTTATATGAAAACAACAAACATCATGATTCAAATATAAGGGTATCACTTTTAATTCATGCTATATTTTTGCTTAAATGTTTGTTACTTCCATGGTGAATACCATTGGACTTGACCCAGCATTGTTGGCCCTTTAGAAATCTCTCATTATTTTCTTTTAGAATCATTCTTGTTTCATCTAGTGATATAAAAAAAGAAAGTTGGGTTGTTAGAGAGAGTCCAAACCCCAATTACAGATGTTTAGATAGAGATACAATCGTCGTTGTGGAGATTGCTTTTATTAGTACATGTTGAAACCTTTCTGGTGTGTTTGGTATTGTGGTAGCATAAGTGGTTGTAATTTGAAAAAAGTTATTTTATAAAAAGTATTTTTAGTTGAGGTTGGTTTGTCAAAATATATGTTTGGTTAAAACTGTAGTTAAAATTGAGATTGAATAAAAAGTTATTTAATATGTTTGGTTAAGAATGCTTTTGAAATTGAGGTTATAAAATAACTAAAAAAGATATATATTAATATTTCTGGTTTTTAATTTCAATATTATAAACGTAACTACTGTTATTACATCATGAAATAAATAATACTTTATATAAAATATTTTTTATTATTCCATTAAACTATATGCAATTCCATCACGTATGAAATCCATTCGCCAAGGACTGCAGTTTCCATGGCTTCCTGAGCATGCAACAACATCGGGTAAAATATCATCGGAACAAAATTGAAATTGCGATCAAATTCTACAAATGTTACGCCATCATGCGATCTCCTTCTAATGTAATTGTGTAGTGGCATTGATTAATATTAAACATTATTTTTGTTAATAAAACACAATATCTAGAAATTGTTTTTGGATTTTTTTTATTTTACTGGGTCGAACTGGTCTAACGCATTTAGGTTTAGGTCAGACTCGGTCCAGCCATGAACAGTAGAAACACTCTCCACTATTCACTTTGCAGAATAGTGGAGAGCAGCCCAAACGAAGGAGAAGGGGAAGAGCAACGCAATGGTGATGGACTGAGGGACTGTGGAAAAGCCGGAGGCCGGTCACTCTTCACTGTTCACATGCAACGTGAACAGTGGAGAGTGAATTAATTCACTCTCCACTGTTCACGTTGCAGAATAATGGAGAATGCAGAAGACAGAAGGAGAAGGGGAAGGGGAAGAGCAACGCGACAGTGGGAACGGCGGAGGCAATGGTGAAAGGGAGCTGTTCTCCATTGATGGACGACGGTCCTTCTTTTTTCCTTTGTTTTTGCTCTTCTCCTTCTCTCTTTCTTGCGGCCTCCTGTCTGTAAAATAAACAGAGTAGAAATGTAGCATAGCGAAAAGCATGTAGAAATAGCTTCTACAAAACTGACTTTTGAACACATTTCATGGTTATGCATGAAAATTGCATTCTGTTTTGTAACCAAACAAGATGAAATCATGGTTAAATAAAAAAGTTGTCGTAAACACATAGCTAAATGGGCTCTTAGTAAATGATTTTATCATGGATTTATATTCTTATTTTTTTAGGGAGTCCGCTGTTTTGTGGGCTATGGAGTGAGTGGTTTCTGGCTCAAAAATACATAAACCTGACAAAAAGAAAGGTTAAGGATAAAAAAATCAAACAACTTTCATAACACAAGATTCTCGCCAAAATTCCCAACTTTATATAAAAGTACAAAAGATTAGATTTTGATTTTGGTGAGATTTTTTGTTCTGAGAGAGGAAAGAAAGAAATCATACATAAAGAGAGAAATTTTATTGAACTAATTTTTTATTTGTGGTATTTTTGATATATTATATATAAGGGCAGTTTTTTATCAATTTAAAAATTTAAGTTAACTTATATATAAAATTTAATTTAAAAAAAATAACATGAAAAATGAGTGAACTATACTAGACTTAATGTAGTTTACCTAAAAAAATAGTTTAAATTAAAAAAATGTTAAAGTAATAAAATTTCTTCTATTATGAATTATCACTTAAAAAATTATAGATTGTGTTATTGAAAATATTATCCGTTATTTCACAAACATTATTTTTTAAAACTTCGAAGCTTTCCTTATTACGTAGTTATAATATATGATGCTGGTTTAGAAACTAGAATTCAACGTAAATGAGTGTCTTACTTGATAAATAAATTGGAGTTTGTTTTCGAGTATGCAATGGGATTTTTTTTATAGTAAATATGGATATTCGAACCAGCTTATATAAATCTCGATCTAGCGGATCTTTTTCTTCTTCTTTTAGGGGGTGGGTTAATCTCGACCAAATCAGGATGAGCTTGGCCTATATAGCTAGGTTAGGCTCAACCCATATATTTTGTAATATATTTAATTATAATAATATATATTATAATATTATTAAAAAAAACAAAAAAAATTCTAAAAATCTCTAAGGGTCATTTCAAAAAAATTTGTGATTTTCTTGCATATTTTTCTACCAATTTTGCATAATATCGGGTTGTATATTTACATTGTAAGATACATATCTAATATTATAATACTCGGTTTTCTCCGAAATATTTCTAAAAAAATTAAAAATTTTAAAAAAATCTCAAAAATATTAAATTAATTTTCCCTTTTAAAAAACAAAAAAAAAATATTTTGTTTTCAAGCATAAGGTCAAATCTTAAAAAGTATGTAGTTGCAGATGGCATGAAAAAAATGGAAGGTGACCTTGCTGAGGGGATGACGCTACTGTCATTGGCCTAGCATGAGGTGGGTGGAGGTGCTGGTGACTTAAGGTCGAGTTAGAGGAAGAAAAAACCATTGTAGGAGAGCCGATGAGAAGAAGAAAAGGTTGGGGTGGTGGTGGTTTTTGTCGTCGGCGAGGAGCTGGGTTGGTGGAGAAGGTTGAGTTGCTCTTGGTCACGACGGTGCTGCGGAGGAATGGCAGAAGGGGCGACAAATAGAGAAAGAAGAGGGGGAGATGTTGGCTGAAAAACAGAGAGAAAAACCTGATTTTTGGCTAAATTTGGATCTGAATTTCTTCATGCTTAGGCCATGGAATCCACCCCTACTTATAGGGGGTGAAAGAGGGAGTGTTGTCTTTAATGGTGCCAAATCTCAGCCCTTATTTCGGTTGAAAAGGATCACAACCGTTGGTTCAAAGTAGGTACCATGAACTGTCAAATATGTCAATTAAAGGTTAGCTAAGGTGGTCACTTTAGGCCATCATTGCAGCCGCTGTAGTGTCAATCGGTCTGAACGAACATACCTACTTGTAGAGAAATGTCAAGTGATCATTTTGATTCAAGTGTTGTCAAATTTGGTGGAGATATGAAATATTAAATGCACCTGAAAAGTAGCCATCCAAGCAGCGTTTTCTGGCCAAAAAGAATAAGACAATGAACAATGAACCAAAAGACGCATGTCGTCTGGTTCTTTTTTTCAAAACGGCACCGTTTTAACCTTGAATTAGGGTTTTTGGCCAAAGTGCAATGTGGTCCTTTGGTTTTTGATTTCCTTTAATTTTACTCCTAGTTGATTCCAAAACTTTTGATTTAATGCAATTTTACCTTTGCCTAACTTTAATTTTAACTTTATATTTCAGAGCCTTTTTCACTTTGGTCCTTGGTCTCGGATTTATGCAATTTTACCCCTCAATTGACCATTTAAACTTTAAACTGTCTTCAATTTCACCCTTGATTTCAATCAATTGAGTTCCCATAGTTCGGCGCCTTTTGCAAATTGATCTATAGCTGCGTATTTCTTCAATTTTATCCCTAATTAACCCTAAAACTTTGATTGTCTTACAATTTTGCCTCTAATTTCCATCAATTGACTTGGTAAAAATTAAATTTGGTCTCTTAAAATTTTAATCTTCTCAATTAAGCCTAAATTAGACTTCAAAACTTAATTTTTCACCAATTAAGCCCTTAATAAAATTAATTTGACCCATTTAAGTATAATTAAGTCCTTGCACATAATTAAATCCTTCAATTAGATCCAAATTAATTCTTAAACATAATCAAACTTTAATTTGGCACGTGATTAAATCAAATTGGTCTATTAAAAATTTAATTATATCCTTGAACTTAATTTTTATGTAGATTCGTCTAATAATCATTAAATTTTACCTTGAATTTGTATTGTTTCTTTAGTTTTGGATGTAATAGGGTATAATTAGGCCTCATATTGCATCTATAATTGCAACTTTGTACCTTGTTGATTTTGCAATTGTGGTTTTGAAACAAACTTGCTTTTTGAGATTTCAGTGATTTTGCTAAACTTAAAGGGCAAAGAGTTATTTCTAGGCTTTTGATCTTGAGATAAATGTGGTCAAACCTTAATAAGAACTCTCTGAGAAGGTTTGAAGGGTAAACACATGAAAAATATAATAGTTTTGCAAAATTGGTGTCACAATCAAGACTGATTAAGTTGACCACTTTCAAATAGTATTGATTGTAAATCCTTGCATAAGGTGAAATGAGATTTGAAAAGAGTTTCAAATCTTATTCAAATAATCAATGACTATTGTGGTGAGAATGAACATGATTTGAAAGAGTAGACACATTCCATACTATAATGTCTAAATCAAAACATTATTGATAAAAAGGATAATAATTGCATTGGAAAATTAGTCACTGAAGTGTTAAGTCAAATTACTTATGACTTTCTTAATATTTTAAGGATCATGACATCTTACTAAATATTGTACTTGATCTTCAAAAATAAATAAAACAATTATTGAATTGATAATAAATTAATTTATTTAATCCTATTTTATTTAGGATTATGATTTAAATTTGAGACAACTTATTAGGAAACATCATTGATCACACACATAAGAACCATCGGTTAGAAATTAAAATGAGATAATTAATTAAGTGTGACTTGATTGTAAATAAATTTTTAAAATTGAGGATTAAAACATAATCTATATAAAGAATTAAAATTCTATACCTAGAAAAATCAAGTAGCAACTTGATTGAATAAATTTTTAAAATTATCTTGAAATAATATATGTGATATTGTTCAGGAAAAAATTGATATTTTTTTATTTATAAGATTTTTAGGTTTTTCTATAAATAGATTGTTATGCCTTTTATTTTTAGTACAATAATAAATTTACACAAAACACCTGAAAAACATAAAAGAAAAAAGCTAACACTTAAAAGCATAGCAATCTCTTTCTTATAAAAGGGTTTAAGAGATTTATCATTGTTGGTTTATGTGGATTATCATTAGAGAGTGGAAACTTAGACAACTTATAGTTTGCAACAACCTGGCTTTTAAGCAATTATTCAAAAATAAAAAGAACATCTGATTTTCTTGTGATCTTCGTATAAACCCTAAATAACTCTAGATCTGTTTAACGAGATCTTGAGACTCCTATTTTTTTCAGTTTATCATTTTCATTACATATATGTGTTTCGGGGAAACCTAGTAGTGGTATTAGAGCCATCGTTAGATAATTAGGCTTGTTGATTGCATGTTTTAATTATTATTAGCATTAATTGCGAATTAAATTTATGTGCAAAATTGTTTTTTGAAAAATTATTTTTTCTCTCATGATGTTTTGACCCTAAATTAAAAAAAAAAAAAGCTTTAGGTGACTGCAACAACTACCAGTTATGGCGCCAATGTCGCTAGCGCGCTTAGTTATTTTATGTGCACACCCAATCACTACTGGCAACAACCACAATAGTGTGAGGTGCTGTTAGGCAGCCATGCATAAGGCTATTGTCTCATGTATGGTGGTTGTGTAGTGCAACGCAGCGATATCCAGTCTTTATGAAGTGCAATGACAACCATTGCTATCACTGTTGGGGCTGCTCTAGTGGTGGGCAATGTGCCCGCTGCCGGCAACAACCAAGGAAAAAAAAGAGATGAGAGGCAGAATTATAATTCTAGCACTAGATCCTTATCAAGGTTTTTAAGGGTAGAATTATAAGTCTACCTTTACACCTTATAACTTATTGCAATAAGGTTTTTGAGGTGTAATTTATATATTTACCCATGACATTTATTTTTTATTATAATTTGGTATATAATATAGAATTATGATTCTGCCCCTTCATATATAAAATATTGATCTTATATTTTAAAATTGAAACCTACATTAAATTAATTATAGAAGTAATTGTTCTAATTAGATTGAATTAAAATATTTAATTCATGATTTTGATTTTTTTATCCTAAATAGATTAGTATTTAATTAAAATATTTTAGAATGTTTTTCTAAACAAAGAGAGTTTTTTAGCTGGAAAAGTTTATTTAATTGTTCCTAAAATAGTTTAGGATGTTAATAGGAGTTTTTATATGATTAATTTTCTTGTTAGACTTTTAAAAATGGGTTTCCAAGAAAATTGTATTATATAAAATTTATTATATTTGAAAAATTATCAAATTAGATCTCATTTGATATTTCTAGATGTTAGAAATACTATTTTAAAAATTGCACTTAAAACCAATAATTAGAATTGAAGCATAAAATATATTTATTTACGCATATTAATATGTTATCATACATGATGGATGGTTATAGACATTTAAAGACCACTATAATTGTTTTTTTATGGTTGAATGGTTGTGATATTAAATAAGGTTTGTGCGTACTACATTTCTCTATTTTTTTCTAGGTTGTAATTTTTTTTTTATCTATTTCTCCTTTAATGTAACTTGATATTTTTTATACAATTATATAGATGTTATATAATTTAGAAATATAGAAATTTAGATAGGAAAAACTATTTTGTAATCTAAAATGAAGAAAGAACGACGGTGAAGGCTATAATTATGGTGCTTGCAAATAACTTATGAGAATTTACAACAGCTACCTAGATTTTGACCACCTAATTCCCTTTAATGGCTCAAGAGAATTAGTTTAGATATGTTCATAATCATTCAATTAGAATAGTATGCTAAGGGTGTACGTTTATATCACTAATGCTATAGAATGAGACTTAATTAAAATAATAAATCTCTCATTTATAAATTAAGTACATAAAATCAAAGTTCTATTCACAGATAACTTATTGAGCTACTCAAGATTATCATTAATTGAATATGTTTAATGTTATAAAATTAGTTCCTATTTAACTAACTTATAAGATTTAGATGAATTACTTATGATCATATAAGACTAAAGGTAATAGTTATGCAAAATTTATATGATATGTTTAGATAAAGAGTTGTCACCTAACTAATCCAGAAGTTACATAAACATGTGATTGATAAGTTTTGTCATCTATCTAATGTAATTTATTTTGATTTATTAAGTTACTTAAGGTCATATAAATTAAATGGGATCCTAGCCCATTAGGACATCTAAGCAAGATTTCTGAAATTAATAATGAGGGCTATTAATTTGTAGGAAAATAGTAGGAGATCAAATTATGATTAAAGCCATTATCTAAATTTGGTTATAAATATTTATGCATGAAACCAATACTCGTTATCTTTATATGAATAGGTTGATAGATTACCATGAGTAAAAATAAATATATCCCTACGTAGTATATTTGATGCTAATAAATTAATTGAATCAAACTTCTTGGACTTGTATAGAAATGTGAGAATTGTTCTCAAATAAAAAAGAAATTTATATGTTCTTGAAAATCTGATTCTTTGTCCTTGATGAGAACACTGATAACGAAGTTAGGACTGAATATCAACTTCATAGGGATATATTTATGAGGTTTGATTATGATGAGTAAGCTATATGTGTGATGTTAGCTAGCATGTCACTTGAATTTCAGACACGACATGAGAATATAGATGTTCATATAATAATTATGCATCTAAAAAAGTTGTTTAATACGATTAGATACATTAAGAGGCATGAGACTTCTAAGGAATTATTCCACTGTAAAATGACAAGAGGTTCTTTAATGAATACATGTGTGTTGAAAATGATTAGCTATTTTAAGAAATTAAGCTAATAGAGCTTTTTTATGGACCATGAGTTAAGCATTGACTTAATCTTACAGTTCAATCATAGAAGGCTACTTGGAAGTTGGAATATCAAGAATGACAGGGGAGCTTATCATCATTGTGGCAATGAAAGCTACTATAGAAGGAACTGGAAAAATTATCTTACAACCATGAAGGCTAAGAAGCTTATCAAAGCTTCTACTTTAGGTATGTTTATTTATTCAATAAAGATAAAATAGACTAAAATGTAGGCAATGAAGTAAGGATTGTTGCATTAACTTTGATAAATAGGCTGATATTAAAACTTGATAATTGTTATTTTGTTATAATACTAACTAGAAACATCGTATCCATTTTTGAATGGATTTAGATTTATTATTAAAGGTAAATATTATTCCTTCTATAATAATGATATTTATTACAGATATGATAATATAAATGGTTTGTAAATACCTGATTTTGAAATGCCCAAGTTCAATATAAATTGCAAGAAAAATAAATTAGACAATCAATAACCATATTATTTATAGCATTGTAGATTATGTTATATCAATGAAACAAGAATCACTAAGTTACATAAAAAAAAGATATTTGATCCATTTGATTAGTTATTAACCAAATGAAACTTGTAAGACCTATTTATCAGGTAAGATAACCAAAACACTCTTTACTAGAAGAGTGGAAAATCTAATGAATTGTTAGGTCTAATATATACAAATGTGTGTAGGATAATAACAATTTATGCTATAGATGGATATACATGTTTCATCATTGATGACCATATTGGATATGATCATGTGTTTTTGATGAAAATCTGATTCAATTGAAAGGTTCAAAAAATTCAGAAATGAAGTTGAAATACAAATTAAAAAGAAGTATTAAGATACTTTGATTAGATCAACGCAATGAATATTTTAGCTAAGATTTTTAATATTATCTAAAAGAGAATGAGATTCTCTCACAAAAGACACCTCCTAGAATACCAAAAAATAATAAAGTTTCTGAAATGAGAAACTGTACCATATTGGATATGGTTTATGATGAGCTATGTTTTAGGGTTATGCCCTATAAATTACTACTTACTTCTTAAAAATGGTTTCATCAAAATCTTTTGATAAGAATCCATATGAGATATGGAATTATAGGAGATCAATCTTATGATACTTAAAGATTTGAGATGCGACACTTATATAAAGCATGTTGTATCTGAAAAGTTAGGGGATAAGTCAGGTAAATGTAAGTTTGTGGGATATCTAAAAGAAAATATTAGATATTATTTCTATTATCATATTGAGCAAAAGTATTTTTCTCAAAACATGCTACCATTTTAGAGAAGGAATTTGTTCTTGAAAGGAGTAGTGAGAGGAAAATAGAACTTGAAGAAGTTCAAGAACCATAAACTAATATCTAAATTGAAACTGAGCCTGAGGCTATAACATTGGATATTCAGTCTAAAGCTCAAGAAATATAAAAACTTTGTTGATCTGATAGGATATATCATACACCTGTGAGATTTAGACTTCTCATAAAAGCTGAAAAATAACTCATTATTCATACTTGATGAACCTACCAATTACATGAAACCAATATGGTATTAATTCTAAGAAATGGTTTGGGGCCATGAAATTTGAAATAGATTACATATACATCAATAAGGTATAGACCTTGGTTAATCCACCTAAAGGGATAAAACTCATTAGATGTAAGGGGATCTTTAAGAGAAAGACTGATATAGATGGCAATGTAAAAATGTATAAAATTAGACAAGTTGTCAAATGTTATAAACAAAAACAAATAGGTTGACTTTGATGAAACCTTCTTGTTGGTAACTATGTTCAAATCCATAAGAATTTTACTTGCTATGGTTGCATACTATGATTATGAGACTTGACAAATAATGTCAAAATTATATTCCTGAATAAGAATTTTCAAAAAAATATGTATGTGACATAACCAAAAAGTTTTGAATCTAAGCAATTTACCAAAAAAGTATGCAAGCTATAAAAATTATTTTATGAACTTAGACAAGCTTCAAGAAGTTGGAATATTCATCTTGATGAGACAATCAAATAGTTTGATTTCATAAAAATATAGATGAACATTGTATTTATAAAAAAAGTTAATAGAAGTGGAGTTGTTTTCCTAATATTATATAAAAATAACATATTATTAGTAGGAAACACAATTTCTTTACTTCAGTTAGTAAAGATTTAGTTGTTTAAGAATTTCTTCATAAAAGATATGAGAGAAGCATCTTTTATACTATGAATAAAGATCTACAGAGATAGATCTAAAAAGTTGTTTGAATTATCCTAATTCACGTGTATATATGTGTTTGTGTGTGTGTGTGTGTGAGAAGCTAAAACGGTTTAGTATAGAAGAATCCAAGAAAGGATACTTACCTATTTTACAAAGAATACATCTCTCCAAAGATATATGTCCTAAGATATAAATTGAGAGAAAAAGGATGGAAATGATTCCACACACTTCAGATATAGGATTTATAATATGTGTGATGTTATGTACAAGACCAGATGTATCTAATGATTTGAGTTAATAAGATATCAATCTAATCTAGGTGAAAATCACTGAAAAGATAGTTTAAAACATTCTTAAGAACTTGAAAAGAACTAATTTTCTGGTCCATGTAGGAGATGAACTAGTAGTTTATGGTTATTTAGATAGTAATTTTCAATTAAATATTAAAAATAAAAAATCTAATATGATTATATTTTACTTTAAATAATGGTGTTGTGAGTTAAAAAGGTTTTAAATAAAAAACTAAAGTAGATTCTGCAATTAAAATTGAGTGTATCTTTGCATTTAAGGAGACAAATAAGGTTGTTTAGATCAAGAAGTATATCATTAAACTAGGTATGATTACTAGCATTGTTGATCTAATAGCCCTACATAGTAATAACAGTGGAGTTATTGCACAAGCAAAGAAATCAAGGTCTCATCGATGATTAAAAAATGTACTTAGACAATTTCATTTGATTAGAGAATCATAGAAAAAAAGATGTAAAAATAGAGCGAGTACCCACTAAAGAGAATCTTATAGATCCTCTAACTAAGACACCATCTCAGTAAAAACATTATCATCAAGCAGAACGATATAGTTTTCGATACATGAGTTATTATCTTTAGTGCAAGTAAGAGATTGTTAGTGTATTTACTCTATAGCCAGTTGGTTGGTTGTATGTGACATTGACTTTATTCATGTAACTAAGTCATTGTCTCAGTAAAAGCATTATCTTTAAGCAAAGCAATATGGTTTTCAATACATGAGTTATTGTCTTTAGTGCAAGTGAGAGATTTTTAGTGTATTTACTTTGTAGCCAATTGGTTGGTTGCACGTGACATTGACTTTGTTCATATAAATATATTTATTTTTAATAAAAAGTTTTATTTATCTTTAATATTTATTAAGTATTTGATTAATGAATATAATATTTTGATTAATGAATCTAGAGTAAAGATAAAGTTTTTAGGATAAAAATACTTTGCAAAATAAATTATAAAGTTGTTATAATTATAAGATTCTTAACGTATCAAAACATTATTTTTAAATATTCCTGGTCAATGCTCTATTAAGATTGAATATTAATTATAGTCATTGAGACTATTACTTATTATGTTCTTTTTTTTTTACAAAAGAAATCATTTTTCTCATAAGCTGAGGTATAAGGGATATTTAAAACTAATAAATAAGTGCTTGTTTGATGACATATACACTGAATTGATCCGCATGAGATTTTCATATAGAGAGATCACATGTGTCTATGGAAATGTTTATATAATAATTGTGTAAGTGGTCCTTAGACTTGATATCATTAAGTTGTCTTATATATGAAATGTTATATTTTTATCCTACTACATATTATCCTAATCAAGGGTAACAAATGAGAAGATATTATGTATAACATAAACTATGAAAGTATTTGAGTAATCAAGAAAGGATTCATCATCCTAGATGAATTAGGAAAATATTTCATTTATTTTCAAATAGTATTGATTGCAAATCCTTACACAAGGTGAAATGACATTTGAAAAAAGTTTCAATTCTTATCAAATAATTAATTAATATGGTGTTGAGAACAAACATGATTTGATAAAGAAGACATATTTTAGGCTAAAAAATTTAAACCAAAACATTGTTAATGAACGAATAATAATTGCACTTGGAAACTAGTCACTAAAATGTTAAGTTAAACCACTCATGACTTTTCTAATATTTTGGGGATCATGACACGTTGTTAGACATTGTATTTGATCTTGAAATATAAACCAATCAATTATTAAATTAATAATAATTTTATTTATTTAATTTATGTAATTTATTTAATTATATTTTATTTAGGATTATGATTTATGTTTAGGACAACTTATTAGAAAACCTAATGAGTCACACACATAAGAACTATTGGTTAAAAATTAAAATGAGATGATTAATCAAATGTGACTTGATTGTAAACACATTTTAGAAATTAAGGGTTATAATGTATTTTATACAGGAAA
>Ga0325410_1006022_pt1 | contig 13340 bp, 15 predicted proteins | sample PopdelMetagenome_16_FD_206182 | JGI IMG/M metagenome (GOLD analysis project Ga0325410, IMG submission 206182) | Populus deltoides microbial communities from Bellville, Georgia, United States - Xylem-PdIQD-R3 | ecosystem: Host-associated > Plants > Phyllosphere > Stem > Wood/Secondary xylem... | reverse complement strand
AAATTAAAAAAAGAGAAGAAAACTGAAAATAGAAAAGGAAAATGGTTTTCTGTTATTGGACAACCCCTAAGATGTCAAGTCCAAAGCGATTATGTTCCACTGCAAATTAAAGAATTAGAAAATTTATATGCATGACTTTATTGTTTATGGTAATAAGACCTGATCATAACCTTCAGCCTCCAATCCCATTACACATTGCATGTTTGATAGGCATGAACCATCATTAACCTGTATATGTTTAATTACAGACATCCCCATCAGCTTATCATAGTTCAATTTAAAACAACTTTATCATAGAAATCATACGAGTAACCACCATTATTACCTCAATAAACGTAACACTGCTCTGAACACGAAGAGTACGAACCCAACCCATCACGACAATGGTCTTCCCTACACGATCCAACCCTTCATCTGGACCACCCTTTATATCAGCAATCTTCAACTTTTTTCTAAATTCTCCAACTCTATTTCCCACTTCACTCTTCTCCTTCTCCAAAAATCCCACTTTTGCACTCTCGTTAGACTGTAGAGCTCCAGAAATCACACTGCAGAAGAACCTCCGGCGAGGCAAACCTGAAAGTTGAAAAAAATGGTGGAACTTTGGAGGTATGGCATGAGGTTTCGTTATTGTTTTGAGGATTTCAGGGAGGTTACTAGGGTTTGATATGGGGTAGAAAGACAGCAACCGAAGAGTAGACCCCGGGTTTAACCGGAGCGAAGTAGCTGGTCCTAAAGCAGCAATAGCCATATGGTTCTTGTTTTTTTTTCGTGAATAGAATTGTATTAGTCACTAAAGTATTTTAAACAGACTAAAAATGGCTTTTGATGTTATTCCATGGAATCCCCTGCAATATCAAGCAGAAAGTGATAGTATCATATATTCATTAAAAAAAAGAAAAAAGATTTCAACTTTATACAAAGGATCATGTTTGGTTCACTCAAACAATGTCATTCCTTAGTTTAATGTTCTTTGCTTCCCTGGAATCAAGTAGTCAAATCATTCAAATTTCCATCATCAATTCCCAAGTAAAATAAACATTACTAAAGTAAAAAAGATAGAAACTTTATCCAAAAGGGTCGTATTTGGTTCACTCTAAGATTGAAAATGGAATGAAATCTCACTCCAATTCTTTGTTTAATTTTGTTTAGTTCACTAACATCAAGAATTACAATCCTTCTTATTCCATCATCAATTCCTAAGGTTAAAAAAAAATATACAAACAAACAAATATTGCCTAGATGAACAAACCGGAGCATCATAAAGAATAATAATAATTAAAAAAAAAGAAACTTTGCAGCTCAGAAATACGAAGAAATGGACCAAAAAAACCAACTTTACCAAAAACTGGAAGAACCCAGTTGGTGTCTACTGTGTTGTACCATGTATGTGGTGTGAAGATGAAGTGCTATGGCAACTTACAGCAATGGAGTATTGAAACTCACCTGTTACGACAGATAGAGAAACATGAGCAAGGGATTGTATGAGTGTTGGCGTTGAGAAGGAAGGGAATCGTTTGCGTGGAAATGGGATTGGGTTAATTGTATAGGGAGATAAGGCCTTGACAGTTGATGGGTCTACACTCTACACTCCCTTGTGAGTTACTAAAAGAAATAAAAGTTTTTAAATTTTCTTATTTTTTTCAAAGGAAAACCCTGTTTTGGGATGGGAACAAAAATGTTGGAGTATTGTAATAATACTTTGTTTTATAGTTATAGTACCTAAATTGTACTTTTTTTAATTAATTATTAATTAAAAAATATAATTTAGCATTAAAACCAAGTTATAATTTTAAAAAAACTTTTAAAACATGTTGATTGAAAAGCTTTTTTAAAAAAATTAAAAACAATACCATTTAAAAAAAATATTATCTTAATAATAAAAAAAATCGGCTCTAAATAAAATCCACGTCCATGAAGTGAACTCATCCTCCTTTTGTGGGGGAGGCTTGGCTGAATTATTTTTTGAAAATTATCATTTTATATTTATTTATAACATTATCAGAATGATTTATTTAATATTTGATCATAAAAAACTTAATTGCAGAAATATCTAGATAAAAAAAAAATTTTATTTCCGTGGTAAGTTGGATGAGAAACTATTTATCATCAAGGCTATGAGATCAATTAATTATTATTTTCTTACCATTATCAATTTATTTAAAAATGCTTTTTATTGCGAAATCAATTTTCATAACTAATAATTAGTTTATCACAAATTAATATCTTGAATTAACACCTTGAGGTGTTGGCTTAAATATAGTGGTGAGCTAAGAATTTATGTTGGTATAAATATTCTAAAATAAAAAATCTTTTTCACTTGGAAATTGTACATTGAAAATTAATATGTAACTTTTTCATATTTGAATGAAGAGTTTTATATAAAATAAAAAAATTATCGGGAAAACCAATTGAGAAATGCATTTGCTTGGAAAAGAGGTTATTAAAAAAATTCTTATTATTGAACCAATTAGAATATAAATTGTTTGTTTTTAATTTAAAAATGTAAAAGTTGATATAATAATACCTTCTTCACCATAAATTAAAAATAAAAAAAACAAATTTAAAAGTTTAAGAATTTATTAATTATAGAAAATCATTAGGCAACTTAAGATTTAAAAAACTAGTTGTAAAACTTAACTCAATAATTAATTTGAAAAAAAACTTGTATTACTAAGTTATTTTGTCAATTTATAAATCACTATATCAAGATGAAGCAGCTATTTTATTAAAAATTTTTTTTTATTTTTTAAGAGGTATTTGAAAGTGTGATAGCGGTTGTTTTTTAAAGTGTTTTTTACTATAAAATACATTAAAATAATATTTTTTTTATTTTTTAAAAATTATTTTTGACTTCAGCACATCAAAATGATTTAAAAATATTAAAAAATATTTATTTAAAACAAAAAAATATTTTTATAACAAAAAAACAAAACAGTTAGTATTTACCAAGCTAAATTTGAAGAGGTTAATTGAATAATAAAATGTTTTATCAAGTAAATCAAGTTTTATTAAATTAATATTTAATTTAATTTAATTTAAATCCTCAATTTTCAAGGCCAAACCATCAATTCAAGCCAAGTTTAACATCTAGGTTACCATCTACATGTGAGGCTCTAATTGCCCCAATGATGCAAGTAAAGAATAAAAAATCAAAGACTTCTTGAACGTGCCGCCCCGCTTAAATAATTCGCACTCTCTTTATAGCACCCTCGGACCCGTTATTCCCATACACAGTTTGCGCGGTGCCCTTATAGAACAGAAGCCCATCACCGGAAAACCCAAGATCCGATCACCGGAAACTTGCTGACACCATCTCCAGGTCATAATCTTAGATCCATATTCAATATATCTTTCTGTATGTGTTTGTATTTGTTTAAATGCTAATAGATTTGATAGATTGAATGACTGGCATGTATGTGTTTGTGTGTGTGATTTTGTTGGGAATTGGGGGTTAAGATTGATGTGGGACTTACTAGATGGGTTGTTAGGATTTTGGGTTGATGAGGGAGTTTTGGTGATGGGTCATGGAGAGGTGGTTTTGTTGTTTTATTGGTAAAGTTCGGAACTTCAGAGGATTTATGAGTTAATATATGGATGAAAAGGAAGTTTTTAGTGGCTTTTGAATGAATGTGATTAGTTTGGTTTCTAAAGAGGATTGGTAAGGGATTTTGTAGTTATGCAATTTTGGGTAGGGTAATTTTTGTGAGTTGTGGTTTATGATGTCAATTGTTAAAGTAGAAGTGAAGGTGCTGAGAGGTGCTTGATGGATTTTGGATTGGTGGGAGAGTTTTGAAAGGTTTTGTGACGGTGTTTAATTGTTTGGAAAAAAAAGAGGATTATATTTGGGAATATAGGATGTGTGAGGATTTTGACTGTGGATGGGGCTGTGTTTTTATGAACAATGGGCATTCTGGAAGCATCCTTTTTGTGTCTGTTGTTTCATGAGCTCCATATGAGTGCATAGCTCGAGTCTGTGTCTGCTGCCTAGAATATGGTTGGGCATTCTGGAGGCATCCTTTTTTTCAGGGCCTTTATATACTGGTGTTACATGCTAGCATAGATGGCGGGAAGGGGGATGTTTGGAAGATGGTCCAAATGGGGAACTAGACCCTGGAACACAAACTTCCATGCCTTGAAGTCATGAATTCTGGCCATCCTGCTGATACCAAATGATATGGTGTTCTGACTATTCGAGGAGTACTGATATTTGTCGAGGTATTGAGTTCTGAAAGTAGATGGAAACTATATGCTTCCATCAAGAGTATACATTTCAACTTCTACCATATGACAATTAAACTATGAGAATATGCAGTACATGGAAGAGAATGGATTTTGATTTTAGAATTATATGGAAACTTCATAGGTCTCAAGTTTACAGTTTCATTTGAAGGATGCATCAGTCATCCCCTTTTCTTAAAAATATTGTGTGATCGGTTGTTCCCTGTTAAGCTTGAAACCTCATTTCTATTTTATTCAAATGACTATGGATTCAATTGGGTTTTGAAAAAGTTTCGAATTTAAGCATCCATTAGTAATCAGTGCTTGATCGACTCAGCTAAGAGATATTCAATGCTAATAAGCAGTTCTTCTGCACGAACTTGTTCTGATTTCTCTCCCTCTCAAGTGCAGAAATGTATAACAATGTGGGACCTCAGCCTGGGGTGCCAAGACCTCCGACCAACCCTCAGCCCACTCCATTTGGGAATGCCTTCTATGGAGCTGGCTCGGGACTTATTAAAGGTGGACTGGGTGCCTATGGAGAGAAAATTCTGGGATCGAGTTCTGAGTATGTGCAAAGCAATGTAAGTAGCACTCTGAGACTTTCATGTCAAACACCATTTTGGTTTAAGTTTGCTGTAAGCCAAATTGAATGTTGATGCTCTGGTTGAGCATGCGCTAGTCCCAGATTTGATTATGTTGGACACTACAAGGCCTCATGCTAGTGTCTTTAGACTATTGACAAGGCACCATTTACATAAATGCTATGGGTTCATTTTAGACAGATTAGATTGTTGTGGTTTAGTTTGAGAGCTATGTGATTTTAGCTGACATTTTCTTTCAAATAAACAGATAAGTAGATACTTCTCTGATCCACAATACTATTTCCAAGTGAATGACCACTATGTGAGGAACAAATTGAAGGTTGTTCTGTTTCCTTTCCTGCACAGGGTAAGTAATCTAATCTAATGTTTCTTCTAGCTTGCATGCCATCTTTTTCCTATTGACGTGACCTTTTGTCCTTACTATCCTTTTCTCAGGGACATTGGACAAGGATAACTGAGCCAGTAGGGGGCAGGCTTTCCTATAAAACCCCAATCTATGATATAAATGCACCAGACCTGTACATTCCGTTCATGGCATTTGGTACCTATGTTGTTCTTGCTGGCTTGTCATTGGGACTTAATGGAAAGTAAGTAGATTATATACTCCAATCAACCCAGCTTAGCCTTAATACCTACATGTGCTGGTGGCAAGCTTATCAATTTTTTGCATTGGATGCATCTATGTACAGCTTCTCTGTTAGCCCTATTTGTTCCCATCCAAACATAACCCATGCTAAACTTTTTCATGTTCACAACCTTAATTTGTCATAGTCCAATACAGATTTTTGGATAGCATTTTGGTAACTGCTTCTAGTTATTTTTGGTGTTAGCTCTGTTAGCAAAAAGCAATGTAAGCACTTACAAATGTTGATTAGCACACAACTGTATCATGTTGATCTGTCTGATAATAGTTCTAAAGGGTGGAAAAAACCCTTTTTTTTGTGTGGCTATTTTACCAAACCTTCACTGCTAGATGGAGAGGTTCATGAAGGGAAATCCTTTATTTTCAAAGTGCTCTTTTTGCATGTTAGTTTTATTGCTGTCCGTGGCAGAAGTCATAAGGTGGCAATTTTGATAGTGTTGCTTAAAGTTGTCGCTCTGATTCCCGCATCTTGCACTGCACCTTTGTCTCTCACTTTTTTTTCCTCTTCCTTATTTTTTTGTGCATGTCAAGACTTGTGTGTGTGCATCTGTAAAGCTTCAATAAAGCAAGTAATTTCTCAGCCGGATGAACAATTACTTGCATTACATCTTTGTTCAACCAGATCTTTTGTTTGTCTTTCTTTGGCCCTTGAATTTCCTTTATCTGAGATCAAGTTTAATTCCATTTGATTCTAGGTTTAGCCCAGAAGCTATCAATTGGCTGTTTGATAAGGGATTGCGTGACTGGTTTGGACAGGATGCATGTTCAAACCAGCCAAACAATCTCTGGAATTGGATCACAGCATTGAATTCCAACACCCTTTTTTATCTTTACTTTGGAAATTAATTTCATCTGAGCTCTCAAGTTTAGGTTTTTTTTTTTTTCCCAGGTTTAGCCCAGAAGCTCTCAATTGGCTGTTTGTCAAGGGATTGCTTGGCTGGTTTATGCAGGTTGCATTACTCAAAATAATACTCCTTTCATTGGGTAGTGGGGAGGCACCCTTGTTAGACATGGTTGCATATGCTGGGTATACTTTCACAGGCATGTGTTTTGCTGTACTTGGAAAGATCTTACCTGGATACTCTTACTACATTTTGATGCCATGTACCTGCCTATGTATGGGAATTTTCTTGGTGAAGACAATGAAGAGAGTACTCTTTGCAGAGGTGAGGAGCGTTGATTCGAGCCGGCACCATTATCTCTTGCTCCTCATTGGTTTGGTTCAGTTCCCACTTTTTGCATGGCTTGGCAATGTTAGTGTTAATTGGTTTCTCTAAACTGCATTCTGTTATGTTGTAGTTAGAAACATGTATTTGTAGAGTAACGGAATATCAGAATTTTTTTGCTACATTAGCTGATTTACAGGCGATTGTTTTGCTGATAAGCATGTGAATCCACTTCGCTTTTCACCCACATTGAAAACTGGGAAAGTGTATGTTGTTTTATGTGTTGAGAAATTGTAAGCTGCAACATTATAGATTAATTATCCTATGGATAAATGGAAATTTATTCAACACTGGAAATGCGTTAATGGATGGTACAGATTATTACACATTCTCCTTCACTGGAACCACTGAACTTTATTTTGGATGCAAATTCAACATGTATCCCACACTTGATTAGGAAGTAGAAACTTATCCCATTGGAAATTACTACTACTATAAACTTGAGTACATAGAATTTTCATGATGATCCACTGTGAATATGGTAACTTCTCAAGTTCTGTGATCACTCCAAGCCTGGCCATTGTTCTCTGCAAAAGCGTATGTTCAGCGGACACCTTAAGCAATTGCGGGCAAGGCTGTTGCAAACTGCCACTGTCCTGTCAATGAACTGCGGTGGAGGATTTCCCGTTAGAAAATTGTCTTCTAAGAACAAGCTTTTCCATGAACTCCCCGGTTTTGGTCCATATTCTACTGGGATTCGTCCAGAGACCTGATTATGGGAAAGATCAATTGATGATAATCTCGCCACGTTTACTAAACTGATGGGTGGATGCCCGCGCAACCGGTTAGCGTGTGCATCCAACACTTGAAGCTGTAAATCTGCTGAAGGGTATGGTATTACCTCCATTTCTGTGAATTTATTAGTTGGGATATTTAGGTGTACTACCATAGACAAAGTGAGAACTTCCTGAGGAATGGGACTTGAAAGCCTGTGATCACTCAAATCCAGTACCGTGAGGTGTTTGAAGACACTTGCAGGTGAAATGTGTCCTGGTAAGCACATTATGGCTCATAGACAATCTTCTCAAGTTTATTGGAAGATTAGGCACAATTCCTTTTAGATTGTTGCTACTAAGATCTAATGTATTCAGCTACCACAACCAGAGAGGTCCGGTATGTTGCCTGCCCAACAATGCGTTGTTTGACAAGCTTAATTAACCGCCCCAAGCTTCTCAAAGTGGTAATATTGGCTGGAATTCTGCTAGAGAGGTGGTTTTGTGACAGGTCTAAGATTTTAAGATGCTTAGATTGATGATTCCTTGAGGCATTCTGCCAGTGAGGAGATTTTGAGACGGTAATAGTCTGTTGAGCTTTTGAAGGTTAGCTATGGTTCCTGGTATTGGCCCTCGAAAATTGTTTTTGCTTATTCCAAGGGAGGTAAGCTCCATTAAATTTCCGATCAATGGTTATTGAAAGCCATCATATTTAGCGGCATCAAGATCGATTGCCTTTATACGGTTGGCTGCTTTGTCTGTAGGCTCACTGAACACCCCCCCCCCGAAGCCTCGCATGGAAAGTTTTCTTGAGTAAAAAATTCTTGAACCGTGATCTACCAGAGGTAATTTAGCTAAAAAGGGAGCCATTTCCTTTTCCATCATATCATGTGCCATCCATTGAATTGTACAAAACATTTCCTTAACGTTCAATTTTAGATTTGCAAGCACAAACCCTAGGCGATGAAGCTTAACATTGAGTGCAGCATTTCGACCAATCTGCATTTCCAGGGAAAGAGTAACCCTAGCAAGTAACGATCCATATACTAGCTAGTAATGTTCTAGCACGATGTGCAAACGAGCAATAGTTGAGAATTATACATGTGAGTTATTACAATCAAGAGCACTGATTGATGTAATTCCACTTTCAAAGGAAAACAAAAATACAGGAAAAAGTAGAAAATGAATCCGTCGAACTACCTGTGATGCTACTCTCTACTCTCTAAATACACGAAGTTACATGCATGTTTATGTAAATACAGACTACACAGATGCATATAGGTAATTATGAAAGTATGCATCGTTCTTCAAAAGTTCAACTCAAACTGCGGAGTTTAGCACCATGAGTTCAGCCAAGATCAGGTACGGTGAAGAACTCATCGTCATCGATTTCAATCCTAGGCTTCTTATGGGGCATGCTGAATTTGGGGGGTCTGTATGAGTTCACATTGGTTGGTGGTGAGATTGGTAGTTGAGGAACTTCAGCTGCTGCTAAAGCCTCCTGAGGAAGTTGCTCACTGAAAAGACCCATGTCAGCTAGCCAGTCAAACTCTCCTAGCCCAAGTTGCTCTTTCTGCACAGAAAAGAAACAAGAAGTCATTGAGATTTGAAAGACAAAGGTCAATCCAACAGTTCCGACATCAATTTTGTTCTTCATGTAACTGGGGAACGAAAAAACACATGCCCACGTTTTGCAACGGCAGGGTTGGATGCTCAAAAGGATCATCGAAATGCATTAACAGAAAGTGACTGCTAGTTTCTATATTCAAGGGAACTACTGTAAGCCCACTTTCTCCCAACTTTTTCATTCCTTTTGAAGGCAGTATTGTTTGCAAACAAAATATGGGGGACATTATTGAGTCCATACAAAAACTTCTTATTACCTTGTCAGTGGCTTCTTCAATGTCAGAGAACTGTAGAAAATCATCAACAGCCCAAGAAGAGCCAAAACTCGATGCATGCTGCCAAGGCAACTTGGAAGTTTGTTGTTCACTCTGATTTGGTGGCTCTAAAGAACTCTTCTGAGTGTCCTTGGAGCAACTAGAACTTAAAGCCACTCGGATTCCAGTGGCCAGAAACCGCTGGTGATTTGCAGAAAGGCTACCAGCTGAATGGATTGGTTCATCACAATCCCGGCAAAAGAGGGCTCTGTCTTCAACACAGAAAATGAAAGCAGCCTTTTCCTGAAAATCAAATTAAGTAGAGAGACACAGATGAGAAAAACTTCACAACCATAAAAGCAGAAGTTCATAGAAATACGAAAACTCAACGAGAGCATTACGGTTGTCCCTTGATAAATAATTAAAAACAAGCATTTTAGATATCAAGTAACTTCATCTTCTATTAAAACAGGGTTTAGAAGGAATTCCTCTAAGATAAACCGGACAGAATCCGCATGGCAACATCCACACAATGACTAATCCAGGCCGCCTAGGTGAGGTTTGAATCCAAGATGAGTGCCTTAACCACACATCCCTAGCTAGTCCCATTTCCTACCATAGACCAAACCTGTGAGACTCTTATCTCTTTCAATATAACTTATGTCTCTATCATGAATCACCATAAACTCATTAAAATTCATTAAATATACAAATCTACAAAGAATTTCTTGGTTTGAACAAGGTATTAATTTATAGCAAAAGTGCCCTTAATAAGTTAATGCTCAAATAGCTGCCAAGACACACTACAAGAACTTGATTATACAGTTCTCATTCAAGATCTCACACTCTATCAGCAATGATTCCTTAGGGTTTTTCGCCATCTTATGATTTCTTGGAACTCAAAGTGAGCATAGATAAATGAATACACAGACTCAAATTCCATACTTCGCAAACACCAAATCATAAACCAGAATGATAGATCACAATTCCAAAAGCAAGATCTGATAGAAAATTACATAAACATAAACAAATTACAATAAATCAATAAAAAATTAGTGCTAAAGGTGAGAAATGAAATTACTTGGCATATATCGCATGGAGGCAGCTTGTTGGAGAGGCACTGGAGAAGAAGTCTTTGGTGTTTGCTAGCAAGCTTGTTTGCTGCATGAACTTCTACGTCACATTTTTCACAAAGGGCAGCCTCATCAGCACAACAAATCACTGTGGCTGGTGCTTTCTCACACACATCACACTGAATTTTCATCTTCTTGATTGAAAGTTAAATCAGATCAAACCCACACCTCACTTTTAGCAGATCCCTTGTTAGTTCACCTTCTCTAGTTTCTTGCAACCTCTTGAGCGGACTCAAACTATGCCAAGGTACGGTAAATGAGACAGTGAAACATATGTTTCAAAAAACTACCTGAAAATGCTGATCTTTTTTCTTTTTTCCCAATAAAGTGCAACCAAGCAAAAAGAGAAAGAAAGAAGATTTGGCCAAGAACACAAACAACAGAAGGAAAGAAGAGGAGAAGAGAAAGATGAGACCTCAGAGAAGTAATATAAGCAAGAATATGTGGAAGATACAGAAAACTGAGTGCTTGGTGCAGAATCCAAGAAGCTGAGTGTTTGCAGATAAGACCTTGATATTTTGTGAGTGAAAACCAAGAAATGTGGAAGAGACAGCAATGCATGGTGGGGCCAAACTCCATGTGTGGCTGTGGTTTTGTAAGCAAACAGCAAGTACTTATGGTCCATGATTATTTTCAGACTTCTTTAAGAGTTGAATTGGTAAGGCGAGGAGGGCAACATGCACACAATTGTCTTCTTGTGTTGCCACTTGACATAGAACATTCATGCATGCCAACTAACTTGATGTTAGATTTTCGAAACCTCAAATTAGTCTCCAAACTGTTCATGAATTCTTGATTGAATCTTTAAACTAAAATGTTTTCAATTGGGTCTTTAAAGTAATAGACATTCCTCAATTTTCCTTCTTCTGTTCATGTCCATTGTTGTTGTTTTTTTTTTTTACAGGAAAAAAATATTATTTTGAAGAATGTTTAATACATTTCCTTCATGAAATTATGATGACTCTGGTCAGACATGAAGATTTTCAAACTTATTCAACAGTATTTATATATCCGTGTAAACTCGCACAAAAACATAAGAGATTTTTTGCTTTTTTTGTTCATTCATAATGCAACCGAAGAGAGTTTAATGTTTTTCATCATGGGATTATGATGATTCTTTAACTATGAAATTGAAAGTAAAATATTATTAAGGAGATTCTCCAACCTATTCAACAATTAAAAAGTGTTTATATTCGTGTACAGAACATAAGAAATCCTTCTTTTTTGTTCATTTATGTTGGAAACAACACTATTTTGAAGAGAATTTGATGTTTTTCTTCATGAAACTGAGCTGATTTTCAGACAAAATGACTTGATTAAAAAAATGTCTAATACAAAAAATAAAATTGATAAAACTAATTATTTGAGGATGAAATTGAGATTTTCATACACGAAAGAAGACAATAAAGTCTCCCCCTAAGATTTTATTAATTTTGATGGATCACATTTCACACTCTAGAAGTTTTGCTAAAGTAACAGCTCTGATTCATGAAAATGACTTGTCATTTATCACATGGATGGAGGCGTCTCCGGAAGCGGCTGCGATACCAGTTGAGGAGGCCGCATATACATCAGCCATCCTAGGGTTTCTTATTTGTCTTTTCCCAACTTTAGTATATGAATCGGAAAAATATCTAAGTAATTCATAATTATTTATTAAAATAATAATTATTTTTATTAAAATAATAATATTTTATTTTTTATATTAATTTGATAATATATCCACTAAAACTCTTTTGAGTTATTGATTTGTTTCATTTAATTAGAGCTTGTTTATTATTGTGGTAACAATTATTTTTCAAGGTATTATTTATTTGAAAATATATCGAAATAATATTTTTTTATTTTTTTAAATTATTTTTTATATCAGCATATCAAAACAATTTGAAAATAAATAAATAAATAAATATTATTTGTTTACTTGACTATATTAAAGCAAAAATAAAAATAAAAATTTAAATTTAAATTTAAATTTTTTAAAAAATACTTTAATTCGAGCTATATGTTTGTAGTTTTCCATATGAACTCTTCAACAACTACAAAATAAAATTTTTGACCCCCAAGAAAAAAATAAGAGCTCTTAAAAAACAAAAAAGAGAGGATAATTACTTATTTAAAAACAGCATTATTATTAGATCATATACATAATTATGATTCAGTCATCAATATAGTCACAAGGTGTAGCCAAATCTTGGTGATTGATCCACAGGAACTCAGAATTGATCACTGCATCAACTCTCTCCTCCTACCAATCCAGGGTGCAAAGCATCTTACACTAGAAAGAATCAAACATGGCAACCCCAAAGAGAACCTGCAAACTTTGATGCGAATCCTTCTCTTACAAATCTCTTCACGGATGTCCGAAACAACTCCCCTGACAACCTCGTTGATCTCCTTCACAGACCTCCTCAGCTTGTCCCTTATGCCTTTTTCTTCTGAGAAATGGTAGCTGCTTAGAAACGCACGCCTTGCATTGCGATAATTGCTCTCATAACTGTCTTCCCAGGTATCAGAAAACTGGCGGAGAGAATGCTGCCTTCCATGGCCGGACAAGCTGGATGCCACGACTGGACAGACCTCAGTACTGTTCGTCATGGCCAAAGGCGATTCAAGAAATCGGACATGGTATTCGTAGTATCATGGGATATTGTAGATTACCATGATGTGTTTATAATAACCTTGGATTATGCTACTTCTTAATCCAAGATGGGTTAGTGGTTGAACCATTGTGGAAATGTTTAAACAAGGTTGTTGGGTTTTGTTGCACCCAAAATCATCAGCCGTACTAACTAATTCGATGATTAACTGTTAATCTTGACATTAATGGTGTAGGGTCCTCCAAAAAGCATGGCAAATTCTGGAGGACAAATTTGTGAGATTCTAAATGGGTCCTCAAACAAGAATAACTCTCAATTACAT
>Ga0325410_1006021_pt1 | contig 13340 bp, 8 predicted proteins | sample PopdelMetagenome_16_FD_206182 | JGI IMG/M metagenome (GOLD analysis project Ga0325410, IMG submission 206182) | Populus deltoides microbial communities from Bellville, Georgia, United States - Xylem-PdIQD-R3 | ecosystem: Host-associated > Plants > Phyllosphere > Stem > Wood/Secondary xylem... | reverse complement strand
TCCTTTTAGAGCCACTGAAAGTTTACATCGTCGTTAATTTTAGGACCCGTAAGATTAGTCGAGGTATGCGTAATCTAAACCGAACACGCACGTTAATCTAAAAAAATCTTAATTAAAATACAAATAATATTATCCCCGGAATTTTTTCGACTAAAATCATCTTCCCAAAACTGTACAGTGAAATTATAATTCCTGTACATAACTTATGTGTCTGTATCAATATCAACGCAGCAAACTAAGTAGGTATTTGATAATATTTGCCTTTCTATTTTAATTCTCCACTAGCAAGTTGCCGGCAAAATGACGGGCCACATTAATTCAGAAAAGTAGCCATCAACCCTTGAAGGGGTAATTATTAATTTTTGCTATGGATGAAGAATACGTGCATTCTTAAAAAAAATTATTTTTTTTAAATTTAATATATTTTAAATTATTTTAATATATTAATATTAAAAATAATTTTTAAAAATTAAAAAAAATATTATTAACATACATTTCAATACAAAGTTCAACTCCGTGGCTGTAGATGTGATTTGCGACGCATCAATAAAGATATGTCAATTGACCTTTGCCTTGGATTGTACACTCCTTTATGAATCAAAGGCAAGAAATTTGATTGCAAAGCACCGATAAATATATACATATCTTTCACATCAATGGAGAGAGATATTCGCTGGAAAATAAAGGCGTGGTCATGTGGCAGGCTAGCAGCTGCAAGACTGCATGGGAAGGGAACGCGGCATCGTATTAATGGGTACAATAATGGTGATTGATGTATCCGTAGATCTTTCTTTATTCTTTTTATTTATCGTATCTGTAAATCTTTATCCTATATGAAGGCAAGTTGTGATGGGTGGCGTGAGAGCTTTTGGAAATGGAAATGGAAGTGGAAATGGACGTCAGCAGCATTCCTCGAAGGCCCGATAATTTTAGAGAAATCTACACCCAGATAAAATATTGATGTATTTATTTCATAGAAAACCAGGCGTTTCTCATTTACAGCATCCATGCTTTATTATTAATCAAATAACACTTAATTTTGTATTAAGAAGTTGTATTTGTTTAAATAGTAGAGAATTCTTCTTTGATTCTTACCTTTTTTAGTAAAAAACATCCTCAAATGACCTGCCTGCCATCTTAATAAAGACTGGATCTCCTTGTACATAAACCTACTGTAATGTATTTAAGAATAAATCTTCTTAGACACGTATTTTAAGATTCCAAATGATAAAAATAAGGGAGGGAACAGACATGTTGTAACGCTATATTCTTAGATTAGGGTAATATTTATGTCTTGGATAATTAATTAATTTTTTATTTTTTACAATCTCATTTATTTTTATCGGCTAAAATGATTGATGGCGGGTGTCTAATACTTACAAAACATTTTCTTTGATAAATATAAAGATTCTTCGATGATTAAACCAGTGATTTTTCTTTAAAATTAAAATAATACTACAAAGAGATACTCTAAAAATAAATATGCAGTAAGAATAAAAATTCCAAATCTTTTTTTGTTGAATAATTCATGGTTTATTTATAACCTATAAGTCTCTTTATATATAAAAAAATGTTTAGAACATAATATTATTCTAATAGTTTTAATAATTTCCCCAAAGAAAAGGAATTTTGTTGGAAACTGATGTCACCAAAATGACTCTTTTTTTTATTAATTTATTTAACGTGGTTGTCCGGGCCAACTTGCACGCACCTCGACTAATCCCACGAGCCCTGAAGTTAACGACCATATAAACTTTCAATAGCATCATATGAACAACCACAAGACTCGAACCTGAGATCACAGAGGAAATAAATTTCTTAGTCCCAAGCTTTTACCACTGGACCACCACCTAGATGGTTCCAAAATGACTCTTTTATTCCTTTCTCCATGCCGTCGTCTCATGCCCGAGCGCTATACAAGGGTTGCTTGTAATTGTATTTTAAATGGTATTTTAAAAATATTAAATTATTTTAATTAAAATTAATTTTTTATAATTTTTTTAATGTATTTATATCAAAAATAATTTTTTTAAAATAAAAAAAATATTTTAATATATTTTATATAAAAAAAAAACAATTTAAAAAATAATCCATTAAAAATCATCTTACCAAATACAGCTAAAAACTTTAGCTGTCGTTGAATGACTGAAAGTCATGAACAGACATGCGCACTTTGTAAGCGTCCATTCCAATTTACATCGTTTTAAACACATCCAATCAAATCCAACTCAGCAACTGGGCCCCATGTTCTAAATATTAAATTAATAAATAATTCAGCATGAACAAACAACATCTCCTAAAACAGATTCTTGTACTGTTCAGTGAATAAATTCATCGTCAGATTCCCATGTCTATGAGCAGAAAACGCAGCCGCCGTCTTTTCAACGCATGAGAACATCAATCATCTACGCGTTCTCCCAGATACCAAGAGTTTTGTATTGTTTTAACAACATGGTATTTTCTGATTATTTTTTATACGATATATTATTATAGAATTGTATTCTGCAATGAAAAATTGTTTCTTTTTATATACTTTGTCCAAATTCATCCTCCAGGACACGCGTAGGTAGGCAATAAAAAATGCAGCACGTGAAAATACATGTGATGCCATGAATAAAAAAATTGTAACCGATAGCTCATCAGGTTCGAATTCCCAAATTAAGGTGCAGGCTGGCTTCCATGAACATGCAAATTGCTGGTCCCATGAAGATGGATCGATAAGAAGCCCGTTGGCGTTCATTGAACAAGTGTATACAGCAGCCACAATGGAATAGCGAAAACTCGAAAGAGATTGCTTTTCTATCTTTTTCCTATGGACCTTTGTTTATGCGTTTGAACTATACATGTTTTTATCAATGATTTTAATACGTTTATATCAAAAATAAAAAACTCTAAAAAAATCATTTTCAAGCCAAGAAAAAAAAAAAAAACACTTCAAGAATCATTCTACACTAATTTTACCGATCACACATTTACTTCGGCACGCTCTGGTTGATTTGAATAGAGTATTTTGACAAAATCCAAGCCTATAAATTAAAGAAGCTGTTTGTTAATTAATCACCGGTACCGTAGTAATTGATCAAATACAAACTCCTTTCTGACGACTTCTACAGGTTTTGCTAATCGAGCAAATGGATTCTGCAGTTAATGTGCCTAGATGGACTCCAAGTCCAAGCCCCACTAGATCACTTCTAAAAGAGCCTGAAACAAAAGCTAACGTTGTACCATCGAAAAGAGAAGCAGGTGTAGATGACTTGGAGTTGCAAAGCATAATTTCTGAGGAAGATGGCAAGCCTACAACGGTAGACAACACGTTCCCATTTAGCCCTGGCACCACGGCAGGTCCTGATCCACCTCCTTATTCAGGCACCTATGAAGCATCATCTATGATGACAGAGATGGAGCCACTCGGGACGTTACCAAAGGGAGGCAAGAACTATGATGGTGAAGGCTTGACATCAAAGGGAAACAGAAATGGCCTTCTCATGACATGGACTGATCTGTGGGTTACAGTGCCTGATGGGAAAAACGGGGGCCGACCAATCCTGCACGGTCTAACCGGTTATGCTCAGCCAGGGGAGGTTTTGGCTATTATGGGTCCTTCGGGAAGCGGCAAGACAACTCTTCTAGATGCTCTGGCAGGTATTTTTCCATCTACCATCAAACTTCTAGTTAGGACTTGTCCTGCAATTCAGGCCTACCACTTAGCAGAACCGAAGTTGTTTATTTGTTGGCCTATTCAGTATGAAGAAAGAAGTTTTGAACTCTAAAATTGGGAAGGTGTTTGTTTCATTAAAATTACCCTTTTCAGTATGAGTAGTTGTATTTTTTTTACTTCATTGACCTCTATTATGCGGCTTGTAAGCTACATAATGGTAGATTATAAGTGAAAAGAAAATATCTTTTTAATTATGCTTGAAAGCTACTGATGAAGAAAAATTGCAGGAAGATTAAGTTCAAACACACAGCAAACTGGAGAGATCCTAATCAATGGTCGAAAGGAGACGCTTGCATTTGGAACTTCGGTAAGAAATACTTGAAAACGAAAAACATTTCATGCATTTGTTAATTTAATCTTAGCTGAAATGTTTTCCATAGTTATATATATACCTCCTACCAATATGGTCCAAGAAGCCTCAAATGAAATTAAACTTGTTTGTACTTGACTATATGCTGTAGTCATATTCTGACAAATCATGCAAGTAAGAGTCATCAAGTGATTTTATTTATCCAGACCTGATTTCTGTGCATCATGGAGGCTTATTTCACCTTAGTTTCTCTATAATGAAAAAACAAGGAAAGCTAGAGTGCTATTGAGTCAACCAATAACATGTCCTTCTAATGTTCTCTCTTCTTAGGAGCTGTAAGGCTGCACTTTCCTCGGAACCAACTTCTCTGTTTTGCCTCTTTAAATTTGGTCTTAGCACACTGATAACCAATAACCGTATCATCCTCGTAGGCCTACGTTACTCAAGATGATACTCTAATGACAACATTAACTGTGAGGGAAGCTGTCTACTACTCAGCACAGCTCCAACTTCCAGACTCCATGTCAACATCTGAGAAGAAGGAAAGAGCTGAGATAACAATAAGAGAGATGGGCTTACAAGGCTCTGCTGACACCAGAATAGGAGGGTGGAGCGTGAAGGGCATTAGCGGAGGACAGAAGAGGAGAGTTAGTATTTGCATTGAAATCTTGACCCAGCCCAAGCTGCTCTTCCTTGATGAGCCTACTAGTGGACTGGATAGTGCAGCATCTTACCATGTCATGAACCATATCGTTAAGCTTGCTCGCCAAGAAGGAAGGACAATTGTTGCATCAATTCATCAGCCAAGTAGTGAGGTTTTTGAGCTCTTCCACAACCTCTGCCTTCTTTCTTCTGGAAGAACCGTCTATTTTGGTCCTGTTTCAATGGCAGAACAGGTACTGTCATCACTTTTGTCTTATCAGTTTTTGAGTTCCTCTATTTGAATTTTAAAAACTAATTTAAATTTTGTTGACATGATTCATTTATATTGAGCAGTTGATGAGTTATCCAAATCTTCTTTCTTTTTGCTGCAGTTCTTTTCTTCAAATGGCTTTCCATGCGCTCCTTTGAGAAACCCATCAGATCACTACCTTAGAACCATAAACGCGGATTTTGATATGGTAAATATTTCCTCACGACAAACCCTTTCTCTTGAGAGATGATTGCCTGTCCTTTGAAGACTTATTACTTATTTGACCAGGACATTGAACAAGGGCATGGTGGCAGCACAGAGGAAGCCATCAATATTCTTGTCAAGTCCTACAAATCATCAGAGATTTTCCTGCAAGTTCGCCAGCGAGTAGCTTCCATATGCGAGCAGGTAAACAGAATTGTCTTAAATAGTTGAAACGCTATTTAAGTTACAAAGTAGATATTAGAGAGTTTAACCTTGTCAACTTACTATTTTTGAAGAAAGGAGGAATTCTAGAGAAGAAAGGAAGCCAGGCAAGCTTCATCACTCAGTGCCTTGTTCTTACAAGGAGATCTTTCGTCAACATGTACCGCGATCTAGGCTATTACTGGCTTCGCCTTGCAATCTACATAGCATTGTGCCTATGTGTAGGGACAATCTTCTATGATATTGGCTTAACTTTTGGGTCAATACAGGTAAATTATTGCATCTGGGAGTAAAAACTTTCCGCAGCATTGGTGCTACTGAAAACTGCCTTGACATTATTACTTGTGAATTCTCAGGCTAGAGGCTCAATGCTCATGTTTGTTGCTGCATTCTTGACTTTCATGGCAATTGGTGGATTCCCCTCTTTCGTAGAGGACATGAAGGTAGGTTTTTCCTTGCTAAAATATTTCTAATGCTTTGCAACAGATAACACGCTACAGTTATGAACAGTAATGAGACTGATTTTGCTTTATCCACATCAGATTTTCGGACGAGAAAGATTAAATGGGCACTATGGTGTTGGTGCATATGTTGTTGGAAACACATTGTCTTCCATTCCTTACCTGCTCATGATATCTTTAATCCCTGGAGCCATGGCCTATTACCTAGTTGGCCTTCAAAAGAGCTTGGAACACTTTGTCTGCTTCGCATTGATACTCTTCGTGTGCATGATGCTGGTTGAAAGCTTAATGATGATCGTTGCAAGTATCGTGCCAGATTTCTTGATGGGTATTATAACAGGTGCAGGAATTCAAGGTGTTATGATGTTAAACGGAGGATTTTTTCGGTTGCCAGATGATCTTCCTAAGCCTTTCTGGAGATATCCGATGTACTACATTGCATTCCACAAATATGCAAACCAAGGGTTCTACAAGAATGAATTCGAAGGATTGACATTCCCTAATAATCTAGCCGGAGGGCCACCTACCATTACTGGCGAAGAAATTCTGAAAAACACATGGCAAGTAGAGATGGGTTATTCTAAGTGGATTGATATCGCTATCCTCTTAGGAATGGTGATTCTTTACCGTCTCATGTTTTTGGGAATCATAAAACTTGTTGAAAAGGTTAAACCAATCATCAGAGCTGCTTTTGCTGGTGCTCCAAGACAATCAAGACATGTCTAGAGAATCCCTCTTCCTCACTTTCCGATGAAGCTCGTGCTTAATATGTCTTGCTACTTTATAGTATCTTTTTTAATTTTATCTTCTTACCAAGTTAAACTGTGTAGCTGGGGAATTGCAGATAATAGTTTATGCAAATATTGATTGTTAAATATTAGTTTTAATTAGCGGCTGCAAGAAGCTTAGTTTGTTGTCCTTTGAAAAAATCTGTAACCTGTTAGTTGTTGATCATTTCTTGCACCATTTTTTTTTTTAATTCCAGAGGATTATAGTATCTTTATAGTATCATTTCTTCCAACCATTTCATATTGAAGATAAAATGATAGAGAAACTTATAGCAAGTTTATTTTTGTATTTAAATTTTTTTTTATTACTTCAAATTAATTTTTTTGTGTTTTCAGATTATTTTGATGTGTTGATATTAAAATTAAATTTTAAAAAATAAAAATATTATTTCGATGAATTTTTTAATAAAAAAATATTTTAAAAAATAATTGTAACTATAATATCAAACAAGCCCTAAATTAAGTTAAGATAGATTGACATTCTCTCGAGGATAATAAAAAAAATATGTATCTATTTATTTTCTGTATAGTATAAAAATATAAAATGCAAAAAATCATTTCAAAATTATTGAAAAATAATATATTTAATGTATTTTTCTTTATTTTTTAAAATCAAACACCTCTTTATTGACAACCAAACGCGACTAACAAACACTAATTTGAACAAATAAGAATTATGATGGGATTAAAGTTTGCTTGCTGTTTTTGTTTTTTATGATGAAAATTGAAAATTAGGCGATGCATTAGGGATTAATTAAAAACGTTATAATTAAAGATAAACGATCTGTCATCTGCTTAATGTCAGTATCAGCAAACGACAGCATGTAAACAACATTTATTTTCCACGTCCCATGTAACTCCACGGCTCCACCGATAGTAGAAAAACCCGAATATCCAGCTCCGAAAAGAGAGACGCCACCAGTTTCTAGAAACAAAAGAAGGAAAAAAAAACAAGAAGAGATGGAGGAAGAAGAACATGAGGTTTACGGTGGAGAGATTCCTGATGTGGAAGGGGATATGGATCCTCACAACGCCGACGTTGACATGTCCGCCGCCGATGACGATGCCGTCAAGGTCCTTCAACTTTTTTTCCATTCAATTTCAGTTTTTAATTATATAGTTAACCGAAACCCTAGAAATTTAAATTCGACCTTCGGTTATTTAAATATTGAGAAATCGGTAACTGATTTTTAGTTTTTTGGATGATATTGTATTGGTGAAGGAGTTGGATGAGATGAAGAAGAGATTGAAGGAGATGGAAGAGGAAGCGGCTGCTCTTCGTGAGATGCAAGCTAAAGTTGAGAAGGAAATGGGCGCTGTTCAAGGTTTATTTTACTTTTCCTCTTTCTTTAATAAAAAAACTAATTCTGTTACTGTTTTTTATTTCTTTAATTTTTGTGTGTCAGGAGGAATATAGATCTGTTAGCACATACGCTGTGATGCATATCTATTTCTTAAATAAATTTTCAGGTGTTCTGGATTTGGTCTGCTGCTGTTCTTAAATATTTTGGGGTGTAATTTAAACATCTGGTTATCTAGGAATTTGTTGTCTTGGAATTGGGTTACCGGGGATATTTTAAGGTTATTTGTTTGTTTAAATGGTGATGTTTAAGTAAAACTTGTAAGAGAATATTCTGATAAGATTAAAAGGCAGTTTTTGCTACATTGTGATTTTACATTTTTAAGAGAAAGAAGAGTAGCTGGAAATTCGGGATTTTTGGATGATGAAATCAGCGAGTAGGACTTTGTACTTCTGTAGTTTTTGTGAAGCTTACTTTTCTAAGTGGTTTGGAAATTTTGGCAGACAACATTGTGCTAATCTGAGATTTGGGGTGCTATTTAGTTGTGCCTTACAGAAATTGTTTCTAGAAATACGCTTCCCAACTATATTCTGGGATGGGGAGTTCTGTTTATAAAGTAATAAAAAAAAATTCCGCGCCCAGTTTCTGTGAGATGTCCTGACTCTTTTGCACTGAGATTTATTATACATTTCTTTGCAACATGGTTTTTGACCAGTAGACATCTCTTTGTTGTTTCTGTTATTTATGACCAAAGTGTATCATGTGATTCGAGGATTTCAACACATTGAAGTCTCTACATCTGTTTTTCTTTTTTGCGTTTATTTTATAGCATATAAGTATTATATCATTTAGCATTGTTGTACTTGTAGTTTACTGTTTGAGTGGTTCTTGTCAGAGGTGCTATTCATATTTTATTTTTCTTCATATCCCCAGCTGGTCTCTTAATTTCTCTCTCTGTTTTTCTTTTCTTGAAACTTGAGCTCATAGTATGTATTTGCATGGCTTCATTTTCCCACAGATCCAGCTACTGCAGCTGCTAATCAAGCAAACAGGGAGGAAGCAGATTCTCGTTCTGTGTTTGTTGGCAATGTGAGAAATATAATGTCTTGTACCCTTGACCTTCTGCCTTTAGTAGAATGCTTGAACCATTCTATGCATACCGTTTATATGTGTATGCGTGTACATATAAGAAAGAAAGAAGATATTATATGGGTATATTAATGACATGGCACAATTTCCAATAGTTGTCCAAAACATCTCATTAAGGGTTTAATCTATTTCCATAAGAGATAAATAAACTATGTAGATGAATACACTTCTAATTATATAGCCCTTTTGCAACCACTAGTGGTTTTGGGCTTCAGGCTCTGCCAAGTGACATTAATTTTAGTAGTTAAAAAAATGTGTTAATGTTAGTTTCATTGTTTTCGGTTCACTTTTGGATAATTGTAATTCAGAGTCATGGTTTGACTTTATGTCTCACTATGATCGCAGGGGTCTTCTTACTCTCCAAGTTATCTGTATGTATTGCTGGATAGTAACAATATATTTTGAGGGTGGGCCAAGGTCATTTTTATGTCAAATAGGATAGTTTTACAAGAGATTAAAGTATCAGTTTTGAATTTGAAAGAAAACAGAGAAAAAACGGAATAATCTGTAAATTGAGGAAATTATGTTCAAATTTACTTGACAAAAAAAAAAGGAATAAAAGAAACATTTGAGGGGGGAATGCTTGCCAAAAAGAACAAACAGAAAAAAAAGAAGAAGAAGAAGAAAAAAAGATGAGAAAGAAGAAAGAAAGAAGAGAAATGAAGAAAGAAAGATGGAGGAAAAAGTGAAACATGAAATAAAAATGCAAAAAAAGAAAAAGAAAAAATAAGGGTGGTGTATGAATGAAATCTATTTGAAAGAAAGAAATGGAGTGAAGGAATTTGGCAAAAGGCTCATTGGAGGTCGCTGGAACAGATGCGTGTAGGATGTGAATAGTGATGCTTCAACCATGATATTTGAGGAGAAAGTTGTTGCTTTCGAGGAGCATGGGCAAGTTGGGATGTGCAATCTAAGTTGCAGAACCTCGACCCTGCTGATGATGGGCTTTAGTTCTTCCGAAATGTGTGATCATGTGGCAGATGGGACAAGGGTGTATATTGCTGCCTTTTGTGGTCAGAATTACTAACTTTTTTTCATGTTAGTTTATCTAAAGTGTTGGAAATATTTGACAAATATGCGCTCTTTCCTTCCCAGGTTAACTTGCTATGAGTTCTTTGAAGACTGTTTGCTCATTGCTTGATTTTCTCTTTTTGTCAAGAATGCTATTAGCTCATTTTGATTTGGTCATTTGACGGTTTATTTAAGATGCATCTTAGATCTGATGTTTCTTTTGAATGAAGCCCAACTCAGTACATTACTGACTGCTTGCGCATCTTTATTTTTATTTGCTTTGAGGAAAGAAACTTCACAATCTTAGTTTGAAATACACTGATCAGTTGCTTAATCACTCTGGATAATCTAGATTGGACAAAGTGTAAAATCTCTTGTTCTAGTTGATATTTTTCCTCTTACACCACCCTTCTTTCAGATTTAACAAAATTGAAGAGATTTAAATATATTAACCAGTCATTTAGTTGCACTATCAGGAGTTTAAGCACCAAAAATACCAGACATGTTTTTTCTATACGTTCATTAATATATCTTATGCTTGTTTTCTATTTTTTCCATTATGACTGAAGCTATTTCTTAATGTTGTTTTATGAGTCTCTGTTAATCTGCTTCGATGATTGAGTTTCAAAATTTCATATATTTTAACTATCTTTGTTTACTTGATGCCATCATTTGCTCTACACGCACACAAACACATATTTCTTGTCATCTTGGAATGATAATCATTTTTAATGGGCTTGGTTCATGGATATACTTGGCCTATCTCTTCATATAATCATCTGTGCACAACCTGGTGCATCAGAGTCTTACTTATGTAAGCTGCTCAGGCTATTTCGGTCCTAACAAACATTCAGGGTTTTCAACTCTTTTGAAATTTCATAGCACTTTAATTTTGATCCTTTGTTTACTGTCATGCTTCTAGTTGGACAAGGAACAATAGCAATGTAACACTTGAAGGTCATGTGAAAAACGTGAGGAAAGAAACTACCTGTGTAAAAATCCACCGGAGGATCATACATGAAAGAAGGATGAGTGTAAAATACTTTTGGATTAACGCCTGATCTAATAGAGCTGAGATTATATATTCGAAGTAAACACAAGAATGTTTGGTTACTGTTTGAAAAAAATAAAATAAAAGATCAATATTGTTGATGGTGCTAGGAAGAAGTCAAATTAGAAGCTGGCATCTGGAAAAACTTTTTCAAGCTCTTCATTGGAAAAACAGGATGGTTAGTAGGATGGTTTTGTTGTGTCATTAGAAGGTTGATGTTGGGATGGTGAAATATGATTTATTATGACTCTATGGATGCAGTGATGAGAAGGGTTTTTAATACTGAACCGGTGGCTCAACTGCTGGACATTGGCAAGCTTTTTCAGCAAAGCTGGTCTATTGTTTTTATACTAGTATGCACTATGGAAATTGATATTTTGACTTAAAATGATCTTGTCAAGTAAAAATATAATGGCTGGAAAGCGTGAATATATGTTTTAGGAGATACTTTGGCATGTGGCGAACTTGATGTGCCATTGATAGGATTGGTAAATTGTAGTTAATGAATGCTATAGAAAAAATAAAAGGAAAAGGAAGAGTCCATTTGATTTTTTTTTTCTTTTCTTTTTTGGCATCAATTTGCCCTGCTTTGTGATCGCTTGATTGATTATCTGTATTGCATAAAGAACACTCCAAAATGCATGGTTGTATCTAGCTGTTAGAATTGAAATAACATCTTCTGGAAAAAAAATTAGCCAGTTATTGTTTCTATTTGAGCTCAATTCGACAATGAAACATAACGGTGAAATTTGCGATTGCAGGTTGATTATGCATGCACACCTGAAGAAGTGCAGCAGCATTTTCAGTCCTGTGGTACAGTAAACAGGGTTACTATTCTGACAGATAAGTTTGGCCAGCCAAAGGGTTTCGCTTATGTGGAATTCCTTGAAGTAGAAGCTGTTCAAGAGGCTCTAGCTCTCAATGAATCTGAACTACATGGCCGTCAATTGAAGGTAAGCCATTATTCTTCTATAAAAATAAAATTTAAAGCTTGGTTCATTGATATGGAGCTGGACATGAATTCTAACTACACACCATGAATGGGAGATTAAATTTGTGATTGCTGCTGTTGATATCATGTTGGTTCTATTTTGTGGTTTTTGTTGGTTGATAATTAATCCGTGTTTCAGGTTTCACCCAAAAGGACCAACGTTCCTGGAATGAAGCAGTATCGACCTAGACGAATCAATCCCTACATGGGTTACCGGTTCAGGAGGCCATATGCGCCCCCTTATTTCTACTCTCCTTATGGATATGGGTGTGTTTCTTCATACTCTCATTCCTGTGTTTGTTGCTATGATAGCCTTTTCTTTCATACTTTTTCCTTATTTCACCTTCTAAATGGTGGCAGGAAGGTGCCTAGATTCAGAAGGTCAATGCGATACATGCCTTACTACTAAGATGGATTTCCATCGGACGAAGGAGTTCGTATCTGGTGGATGATCATCCAAGATTTTCAGATTTCTTTTTTCATATTATCATGTGTGACTACCATCTCTTTATGACATAAAAGATTCCTGAATTTAAATCCATTGGTATGCCCAAGCCAACAAGTCTGCAGTTAAAATTTTTACCTTATATATGCATAAGATTTCGTGAATTACAAAAAATTGACACAGAATTTTTCATTAAAATCTTTTCAGGGTGTCTAAGAAATAAAGAACTATTTTTTTTAAACTAGGATTTTGAAAGACTTTAAGGGATAAGAAATTCTCGAAATTGCTAAACCCTTGAGATGTATTTAAAATGTCTTGGAGATACAAAAACTTTTCTTTCTCCCAAAGATTTAAGAATTTTCAAGAAATTTAAAAAATTCATAAGTGACTCGATCATCAAATTGGTTTCCTCAAACATTTCAAAAAGATTTTATTTCGTAAGCATCTTTGACAGTCGTATGTTTGATTTGAATTGATACGGGGTCAAATCTTTTACATGGGAGTTCATTTGTGGAATCAATACAAACACTTTGGGATTTAGCTTGTTTTGTTGGGTTTAAATTTTACTCTGGCTTCAATTTAAGCATATGCTATATTTCTACTCGTGGGAGAACATGTTCGAAAAGTTCCAAGAAAAGCAAGTCGATGACATGGTTTGCGAATGAACTCTCAAGGCTTAATGAAACGATTGAATGTTAAATGGTCAGAAGGGATGAATTCGAAGGCATTCATGTTTGAACAATTTTTGTTGTTGTTGGGACAAGACAAATATGTTG
>Ga0325410_1006017_pt1 | contig 13344 bp, 8 predicted proteins | sample PopdelMetagenome_16_FD_206182 | JGI IMG/M metagenome (GOLD analysis project Ga0325410, IMG submission 206182) | Populus deltoides microbial communities from Bellville, Georgia, United States - Xylem-PdIQD-R3 | ecosystem: Host-associated > Plants > Phyllosphere > Stem > Wood/Secondary xylem... | reverse complement strand
TGAGGCTGGCAAAACTGAAGTTTAGTATAATGTTAATGATAGATGAGAGGACTTGGCCTGCATTTTATTCAGCCTTTTGGCTGTGGGATGATCTGTCGATAATGATGTCCCAGTAATTAAATGCATTTCGTTTTTAGCACAAAAAAAAAAAAAAAAACTAATAAAATCTTATTTAATACTTTAAAGAAAAAGCGGTCAACTCAAGTTTTTTTTTTTTTCAAATCATATGTTAATTTTTTAACTAATTCTCTAGCATCATGAAAGCTTTTAATTGAATTTGAAAAGTTGAATCATTTGTTTAATAAAATAAAATAAAGATTATATAAACCAATAAATTATAAAAAATTATTAATATACTAAATATAAAAATGGAAAGCTGAAAAATAAATATAAATGAGGATATTTGATGATGCGATGTTGAGTGTTCTTTAATTTTTTAGTATTTAATAATATGGATGTTTAGATGGATTTTTGTAATAAAATTAATAATTTAAATTTTGTATAAAAAATATAATTGTTAGTATAAATTCTCTTATTAATAATTTAATGTATTTCTTAATAAAAAAAAATGCATATATTTTTAACTATGTTGTTTAGTGTATAGAAACTAAACGTATTCAAATTTAATACTAAAAAAATATTAAATTAATATCAAAATTTGTTTTAAACAATTTTAAATGAATAAAAAATATCTCTTGGATGAAACCTATTTCCCTTGTAAATGTGTTTCTTTTGTTTTACATTTTTCCAAAAATATTATCTACATTTTAAAAAATTATGCATATAAGTATGATATATAGTCATTTGAAAAACAATTGTTATTATTACCATAAAAGACACTACTAGTATTATTTATAAATAATAGTATAATTGGATAATTATTTAAATATTATTTAAGAAAATCTAATTATAACATGTGAAAAGAGAAAAATAATGAGATAAAAAAAAAATTAAAGGGCCAAACATGCATGAATAGGAAAAATGACCTAGCTCACATGAAAACTCAGGTGTGTTTGGACTTGGAAACCCATGCCTTATGTCTTTTGTTTTTGGTTTTTTCAGTTTGGTACCAAATTTTATTTTTATTTTTTTTTCCTTTTTATCTATGTATCTTGAGAGAGGAGAGTGAGTCGACAAAAAAAATTTAGAAGAGAGAAAGCTCTCGAATGATAGAACTTTGACCATCAATAACTTTAATTTAGTTTCTATAGATTCATTTTTAGGAGAGGAACTCAATAGAGATAGTCTTCATCTTTAATGATATCAAAAAAATAGATAAGAATTGGGAAAAAAAATTATTTGATTTTGAGTTTTTAGACCGATTGGAAGGTGTTCTATTCTTAGAAATGGGGTTTTAAATATTCATAGGATGTTTCTTTTGATTTTTTTTTTTTGTGAACATATGGTTGAAATCTAGCTTTCTAGGGTCTATAAACTTGGAATCAGATTTTTTGATCATGGAGCCACCTTCAATGATTAGAAAGGTTGTAAACGGATGACGCATTGTCGGCTAAGTTTCGTGATGTTTAAAAATAAATCAATAAAAAATTTAAGAAAAAATAGAACCCCTTATATGGGTACAAGCTTTAAATGCTGGCCAGGAGCGCGGGCCTAAACTTCTAGCTTATGTGCACATGGCCCTTCAACTTTTTTTATTTGATTATTCTTTCCTTTTATATTTTATAATTAAGTTTTGGTGAGGAGTTGTCTGTTCAGTTTAAAAATAAATAAATAAATAAAGATGAATGATGTGTTGGCTTAAAAAAAATAAAAAATAAATAGGGAGAAGAACACAATGATTATATTTCATTCATTTCATAAGTTTGCTTTATATCCAAAAGAGAGATGAACCTATTATTATTGTCTTTTTTTAAATGTCTAAATGAAAAATATTAATGGAAATTTTCAAATTCTTTTTCCTTATTCCTTAGTTAATTGAGTATATTTAATGTACAAAAATGAATAGAGAGAGTACTAAAGATGCTAAGTATTTTCCCACATTAATATAGTAAACAAACTTATTTTCCAAACCAGCACGGTTAGAAAAATAATTCTTAGCACATAAATAATGGTTGTGCATTTATTATATGTATGACCTATAAGTGGTGCATGTAGCACATGCGCAACAACTGGTCGTGCATGTAGTAAATGCGTGACCTATACATTGCGCATTCACTACATGTGCAACCTATTAAAATTCATAGTTGCACATGTAGCACATGCACAACTAACAAATTCTCATTCTTATATTTTTTTTCCAAATAATTAACCCATGCGTGTATTTTAATAAAGATCCAATGGCATGAAAACAAAAAAATACAAAAATGATCTAATGGTTAGGAAAAAAAAAGATGACATGGGAGAAAAAACAAGAGAGGAGAGAGAAAAGAAAGAAAGAATGAGGCGTCAAAGATACACCATAGCTCCGATGATGAAACTCTCAATACCACAAGAAAGATATCGATGAGATGAATCTACAGACACTATGGAAAGCCAATTAAGAAGCTAATGATGAGTCACGCTACAGGCTAAAAACAACGACATGCTCACTTGCTAACATCTCATCACCGGCTTCAAAGTTGGTTTTTCATGGTATATGAATTTGTCTCATTGATATCATTTTGATGGTACTGAGAGTTTTATCATTGAAGCTCTAGTGTGTCTCCAACGCCTCCATTATTTTTTTTCTTTTCTTTCCTCTCTTTTTCTTCCATGTCAATTTTTTTTCTAGCCACTGGATCATTTTTGTTTTTTTTTTTCAAGCCATTGTATCTTCATAAAAATGTATGTTGACTTTTGCATAGGTTAATTATTTGAGTAATGAATGAAAGAATAAAATTTTATGAATTTTATTAGGTTGTACATGTAGTACATGCACCACCTATAGGTCGCACATGTACTACATATGTGACTACTGTTTCTATTCTAGAGTGGATATTATTTTCCCAACTATGCTAGTTTGACAAATAAGTTTGCTCATTGTGCTAATGTGGAAAAAAAAAACTCTAATGATGCCGTCATAAATTTTTATAACAACACCCATTTTTTTTTCTTTTTTTTAGGAAATAGATGAAAATAACCCTTAAAAAAAAGATGTCCCTTCTATTTTTCCTAAGATATTAATAATACCATAAAGTCTACGTGTTATAATTATAATGATAAGAAAATCTAAAAGGCAGGAAAACAACATGCATATGAACCATAAAATTACATATTAATAATATGATTTTTTCATGGGGTCCATTGATCATTACTTAATGGTGAAAGATCAGTCTTTTTACTATTCTGATGCATAGTAAAATGACTTCATTACCCTTGGAATCAAGTAATGTCCAAGGGCATTTCTCTTTTTCTTTTTGTAAGCACAATAGAATGGCATAAATGCCCTTAAAAAGAGAATTTTCTTTAACTTACATATAAGGACATTATTGTCTTTTTATTTTTGTTTTCTTGGTAATTATCATATTGATATAAGGGTTGTTTTGTGATTTTATAAATATAAATATTATTAAAAAAAGCTGATAATGTGTGCCCTACACTTGTTAGTGCATGAATGGTTATTGTGCCTTCGGGCATCATATACGAGGTCATCCAGTGGCCAAACGCTGCTTTTCATGGTGGCATTTGAATTGTCCCTGTGTTCTTTTTGTGAGGAGATGATGTTTTAGGATTTTATGAGTTGTGAGTTTTAGAAATTGACCTAGGTTTAGAAGGTTCTCTTGGATTTTTTTTCTTGATTTTTTAAGCTCATGTTTTTTTCCCTTTCAGACTTTAACATATATTCAATTGGAGATTGAGTTTCGTTATTTTTATTTACTTGCATTCTATTAAATTTTTCATTGATTTTGAAAATGACTCGGGTTATGTCAGTTCTTTTTATTTGTCGCTCTTTGTTTTTACAAATTTTTAAATTTGATATTTTTGTTTTTTGATTTCATCCTTTAATATTAAATTGATTGAGAATTTTTTTTCCAGTTCCATCCTTGAAGGTTGGAATTTTTTAATAATGGGCTTCATGATTTTCTTCAATTTTCTTTTTATTCATTTGTATTGGTCATATCACTTAGACTATGGGTTTAATGGGTTAGTCTCATTTGGTTGGGTTTTTATAGGATCATTTCTTAAAATTAATGTGTTTTATCTATTGATTTTTCTAGTTATGTCTTTAGTTATCATTAATGACTTTATTTTTTTATTTATTGAAACAAATGATTATTGATTTATTTAATTACATGTGTGCACAAGTTTTTCGATTTAAACATAGTGAGTCTAAGTATGAAATTAAAAGAAGTATTTCTTGTACAAAGAATTAGTACGTGGATTGTAAATAATGTACTAATGGAAAGTATTTGTATGGTTCAGGGGGGACACCAGGGACGAGATCTTCTGTCGGTGGAGCTCACGCGAGTGGAAGAGCAGGTAAGTAAAGTTTTACCTATAATTTTATGATATCAATTAAGTTATTGGTTGTAACTATAAAATGCTATGTATGAAATGAATCCAAATGAATTGTAAATAGTTACGTGAAATAATAATGTGATTGGATTGCTTTCGCTAAGGCAAAAGCCAATGTTGTGATTGTTCTTGAAGTTGTTCGGAAACAAATGTGATTGGGTTACTTTTGCCAAGATGAAAGCCAATGTTGTGATTGTTTTCAAAGTTGTTCAAAAATCAATGTGATTTGGTTGCTATGGCTAAGGCAAAAACCAATGTTGCGATTATTTTCGAAATTGTTTGGAAATCAATGTGATTGGATTTCCTTCGCAAATGCGAAAGACAATGTTGAAATTATTTTCCAAAGTTGTACGGAAATCAATGTGACTAGGTTGCTTTTGTTGAGACAAAAGCCAATATTTTGATCTGTGAAATTACTCGAAGACTAAATGTGTTTTTGTTGTTTTTACAAATTTGAAGGCCAATGTTGTGTTATTGCCCAAAGCTATTTGAGAATTATGGTAAATTAAGTTGTTTTCGATAAATCAAAGGTCAATAATAAGTCATTACAAAATATTTGATAACTATATAAATCAAAGTACACTAATTGACTTGAAATTGAGAGTAAGATCTTACTCATGTCAAGTACGAATATCTAGATGTTTTATTAGTGTGAAATTTATGACCATTGTTCATGAAATTTTCTATAAGGTTGGATAAAAAGATAGGTGCTCGGATAAATTATATTGTAATACGAACTTATGCTTATTAAATTTTTATTGAAGGACCTTCTTGTATCGGCTGACCTAATAGTTCGATTGTAGTTGGACTTTAGATTTAAAACTTTTATTGTATATTAAATAATTTTATATACCTAAATAAAAGTTCTCTCTTACACTCTCTCATTCTTCAATGACATTTTTTATCTATGTTTAGAATTGTGCATGAAAACCATATATATAATATTATTATGCAAGTTGGTGTACATCCTTACATAATTTTTTCTTGGCATGCATTAATAATATAATCACGTTTTATATTGGACATTAATTTAAATTCAAATAAAAATAAAAAGTTTGCATAAGTAGCAAATGGATTATATATAGAGGAAACTCTGCTAAAATTTCAATAAAATTATTAATAAATAAAGAAGCATGACTACGTGTATAAGTAATGACTACATGTATGATATAATGAGGGTTGAAAGAATAGATGGGGTAAATTATTGGTTGAAATGATGTGAAATAAGGTTTAGGACAATTAGACCATGTTTGTGATAATAACTTGTTATATGGAAGGAGTAGTTGATAACTTAGCACGTTTATATATAGAGGAAACTCTAGCAAAATTTCAATAAAATTATTAATAAATAAAGGAGCATGACTACGTGTATACATAAATGTAAAAAATAGTCATATTAAAGGTTCATTTTTGTTTTATGGAAATGTGTAAACTTATTGTAAAATTTCATGTTAACCCTCATCAACATCTTCTAGTTGACGAGGGTGTTATAATTTGAAGACCCATGCCACTAAACAGAGGTGTGGTGAAGAGATTTTCATTTTATATACTTTTAAGACACTCTTTATTAATGCTCTTTTGATGTAGTTTTTTTGTGTTGTCTTGGATAAGAAAAAGGATTTATGAAGCACGTCAATCGAGTCCTAAACTTCATTTTTGAATAAAAATAATGGGATACTACTTGCCTATATGGTGAAAATATTTATGGACTATGTTAGAAAATGTCAAACTTTTAATTTCATGCTAATTTGATCAACCCATCACCTGAGCCTTTACATCCGACAGTTACTTCTTGGTCTTTTAATGTTTAGGGACTTGATGTGGTAAGGTGACCAAAAAAGCTTAGAATGGAATCTTTACATATTGGTTACGACCAATTACTTCTCGAAGTGGGATGAAGCTGCAAGATTAAAAAAGGTTAAGAAAGAGATAATTATGAACTTCATCTTGACAAACATCTTTTACTGTTATAGGGTACCCCCATTATATCATAACTGAAAATAAAAATGAGTTCTATAATACTTTCATGAACAAGTCATATGTACAATTCGATTTTAAATAACATAACTCTTCTATATACAATACTCTTTGGCTAATGGTTTGGAATAAATGTTTAACATGATCTTATGTAATATTCTCAAGGAAGTGGTGAATTGCTTAAAGAAAGATTAACATTAAAGAATTAGAGAAGGACTATGAGCTTAATGTACTCCTTTCTAAACATCAAATCAAGTTACTCCATATTTCTTGGTATACAGTATTGAAGTTGTTCTTTCACTATAACATTAAATTCCATATTTAAGGAACACAATACAATAAGGACTCTTAAATGATGACATTATTCGTCCATATGTTGAATAACTTGAAGCCTTAGAAGAAAAGCGTATTAAGGCACAATAACACTTAAAGTGCTATCAAGCTTGACTTTGTAGAGCTTTCAACAATAAGGTATGACCACATACATTCCAAGTAGAAATCTTGTCTTAACAGATCAATGCCTAATAATCATGTTAAAATACATGGGTAACAAGTTCCTCTCTAAATGAGATGAACCTTATATGATTCAAGAAGTCTACACCAATAGAATTTATAAGATCATCGATGAGAACAAATTGAGGATTGGGCCTTTCAATGGCAAGTTATTAAAAACATACCATGTTTGAGACTTGATGTAGCTTCTTGTCCACACGAGCTAAGTTATAACTTGATCCTCTATTCATAAAGTTACATAGGCATATTGAAACTTGTTTCTAATACAATCACACACGCTTAAAAAAGCATAAGAAAAAACTATGTTATGATTTGATCCTTTATCCATAAAGATACGTAAGCAGCTTAGAAATTATTCCAAATACAGTCACATCATCCCTTAAAACTATTTTGACCCATATAATTGTTTGCATGGTGAAAAAAGAGAGTAAGTAACCTGATAACATAATCATAACATAAAAGCATAAGTAACAAGATACAAGTAACAGAAAAAGATAAACTTTATTGATAAAGGAGAGTTCTACTATAACAAGTATGTATTCTCAAAATAAATTCATGAGCTAATGTTACTTGAACAAAAAACGTATTCTAAAGGAAAAGAAATAATAGAAAAGAAAAAGAAAAAAGGTTCAAGATATGAGAAATTGTAGGAATACTATGGTTTCGGTCATATCCTTTAACTCATTTTGTTTGGTCTCTAATTCCTCTTAATTATTGAAAAATGGTTATGTAAGCTTCACTTATCACATGGAAAGTAGATATTATGTTGATCTCAGCTCGAATACCAAAGGTTACAACTTTTCTCTTAGAAAGTTTTTTTTGCTCACAAGCCTTAAAGGATGATTTTGACTCGGTCTTTTTACACTGCAATTCCTTGAGTTATTCTTCTATTTTTGTTATCTTAACATAGGTAGTGTAAATAGATCTAGAGGCATCCTTTTCAAAAGCTTTAGAGCTTTTGTATGGTCCTTTAAGCTTTTTAATTTTCGAGGCTCGCTTCTTTAATGTCATTATAGGAGATAATAAAGACTTTAAATGGTTAAATCTTTTAACATCTTAAATAACCTCAATCACTATTATTCTGATAGAGAAGAAATCAACACTTATATCTTTGATAGAATGGAAGATCTTCTTATCTTTATTAGCTAAGTCAAGAATGTAATAGATTAGTGTATAGATGATCTTAAATTTGATACTCCCCCAACACTAAATAACAAAGTTAGATTTTATATCACCAACTATATCATCAGTATAATACCTAGTTACTCTTGAAGGCTCAAAGGCGATAGTAGTTAAAGAAGTATACAAGATAATGCCTATATTATTGAGAATTGTTAGAGGCAGTGTCATAAATCAATGATTAGACTGCTTTTATAGCAAACTTGATAAAAGGATGAGAATTTTCAATCCCATTTTTTAAAAGATTAAAGGGGTTAGGGGTAACAACATAAAGAACACTCATATTTAGCCTAAGATTCATGTCAAATTCATTCCCAATGTCTTGTTAACCAAATTGAAACAAAGAACAATAAAAGAAAAAAACGGTTACATATGATATGTAATATAAATTGAAGAAAAAAAAAGTGTACCCAATTTATCAATATTATTTGGCATTATTGATGTACCAGGAACTCCGTAAAAAAGCTAGGTCTGTAAAAATTGAACACCTTCTTGGTATATTCTAAATGTTTCTAGTGATGATCATTATCTTCATGTTCACTATCTGCAACATTAAAATTACTTTAACATTGTCTTTTTCCTCCTCTTCCAAATATATATCATTGTAAGCATCTTTAAAAAACAATTGATGAAAAAATGTAGAAAAGGCAAGTTTTCTTTTACCAATTGTTAAGAAAAGGATTGTGCACTCCCTTTCTTCACCGTTAAGGTGGTAGTAATGGATTTTTTTCTTGAGTGAATCTTTTGAAACACATTATTTTCATACTAGAAATCGTAAGTGTTGTCTTCTTTATCAAGGGCATATTTTTTTGGCATTATCATCTTTGTCCAAATTAACACCAACTACTTGTTTGTTTCTTATATGGGTAGAAGAAATCCTTTTCTTTCTTTGTTAAGATAGACACATCCTTTTCTTTTCCCTTCTTTGATATTAAAGTAACACTTGTAGGAATTTTAAGAATGACACTACAAGATTTCACAGTTTTACCGACAGAAATATTCTGTCGGTGTGTGATTAACAGTTCGTCGGTGATTTATTTACCGACGTCTTCACCGACGGATTACATCTGTCGGCTTTCCCTTCGTCGGTGATTCCTAATTCCGTCGCTATATCGGTCGGAAACACAAAAAAATCATTTGCCGATGGTTTTACAGATGGAATTTTCGCAAAAAAAATAGTTTCCCGCTTGAAATATATTGACGGATTTTCATCCGTTGGTGATATCGTGATTGACCGACGGATACATACTGTCGGTAAAGTTATCGGTGAGTGTTTGAAATACTGACCGAATATATCCGTATGTAAATTCGTCGGTACTTATGTCAAATGCCGACAGATTCAGTCTGTCGGTAAATCAGTCGGTGAGTATTTGAAATACCGACCGAATATATCCGTTTGTAAATGCGTCGGTGAATGCTACTGTCAAACACCGACGGGTTAAATTCCGTAAGTAATTTTAGTTTTTTCTAAATTTTTTTAAAAAAATTATTGAGAATACATAACATAAAATTAAATAAATTAATGGTAATAAAAACCAATTATGCAAATAAAATTTATATTAAACATCAAAACAAAAAATCAAAGTTAAATAATATTCATTACAAACTGAATGTGTTTCAAAAAAAAATATTAAATGAAATTTTAAAGGTAAATAATGCTTATTACAAATTAATATAAAGGTGGAGCTGGAGGAGGAGGAGGAGATCTTGGAGGAGGAGGCTGGTGGTTATACAGCCAAAAAGGATTAAGCGCACATGTTCCACTCTGTGCTGCCATGTTCATCACCACTTCATGAAGCTGTTCATAAGTCGCTTTTTGTTGTGCAAACTCCGCTCTTTGTTGTGCATGAGACGCTTTGAGTTGTGTGTACTCCACTGATAGGTGGTCGTATCTTTCGGTGAGATGAGCCGTGCATTGCTGCAAGGCCACGAACTCCTTATATTGGGAGCTCCCAACGGTTGAAACACTACGAGCCGTCCGCAAGTTGTCGGCCGTAGTGTTGGAGAGCCCGTAAACCTGATTTTTATCGGGTCCACTTGACAATCCAATCTCCATTCACAAATCCGGATTGAATTCCGGACGGGTCAAAATATCGTCCCTGTATCTCTCCTTCAATCGATTATTATAGGTCTCCTGAAAATAAAAAAAAAGTAATCATCACATTCAATTTAATAAACATAATAACTTACAGAATAAAATGGTTGAACAAACATACCATGAAATGTTGAGCACGGTTATCAACGAACTGTTGCACCCCCTTTTGGCGGTCTTGACTCTGCACGTGCGTGTCCATAAACAGCTCCATCAGGCTCGGCTCACGTCAAAGAGATGTAGCCTATAATGAAAAAATATTTATTAACAACTTAATTTAATGATATATTTCATTTAAATTAATCTTACCATCCATTTCGCATGTGCAGCAAACGGAACAGAGCCGCCAGTATGCGTTGTCACCGAGCCATGAATTGGCCGATTCCGGTTGCCAGCATCGGATTGTGAGCGTCGTGTGAACCGCTCAGATATCACGTGCTCAAGATAGTGCGGCCATATATCTTCCGGGATGTATATCGGTTTGAAATCCCTCCAAACCGCAACATCGTTCCATCCTTGGAAACCCCTATCTCTCGCGGTTTTTTTTGCTCTTTTTTGTGCTTCATACCAAAAATCACGCAACCTACTTCACACAACCAAAAATTACATTTCAAAACATAAATTTTTGTCTTAAAAAAATCTTGAATTGTTTTCGATGTTACCTAGTTGCCACATGATTTTCCCACACCCTCCTCGCAACAGTGTTGTGCTCGCTGTCCTAGCAGAATTTGTTCTGTATATAAATAATTAATTTTAAATAAAAATAATAATTTATTTACAATTATATTAATAAGCTGAAAATTATAAATTAACACCAACCTCAAACCTGTCAAACCATGCATTGATTTGAGGCATCCATTTAGGATGCTTGGATATCTGACTCCATTGAAACAATGGAATCTCCATCAACGATTTAAACGCCGATGATATTACTCAGGTTCAATGATTGTGAACCTGAAAATAAATAAACTAAATTCAACAGTGATTACTTCATAAATTATGTTGTAATTAAAAAAAAAACTAAAACCTTAACAAACTTATATTGAAAGGTCGTCCTTCCACTGTGCCTCGTACTTGCGGGTAAATTGATTCCACTGCGAAGGCACACCGCCTCTGCGCTGTGAAGTAGCGCTGGAAGAGGTAGCATCGGTTGACGGCATAGGTGGTGTCTTAAGAGGCACCTAAGGAAATATCATCCTTACTGCTAAATGAACTAGTTGCGACCATACATGAGCGACCAACTCTGGTTTTCGTTCTACGCATCTATATAATTTTAGACAAATAATTATATAATTAAATTCAAATGTTAAAAAAAAATTCGACAACACCTCCCCTATACTAGATACTACCCAAATCCACAAACCTGCACATATTAACAATAGCTACAACCAATTGACCCAATTTATACTAAGTATTTCAACATATTCAATTACTAATCCTAAGGTAAATTCAACATTAAGAATTACAATTCAACAAATTATTCAATAATTTTGCCAATACAATAATAAAATATATTCAATAAATAAAAAAACTCTAGACTAACAATTAAAATTAATGGAAAAAATTAAACATAAATCATGCAATAATAGAGTAAAATTAACAATTATTCCAAAATATTCAATTACTAATACTAAGGTAAATTCAACATTAACAATTACAATTCAAAAATTATTCAATAATTATGCCAATACAACAAAACAATAAATTAAAAAAAAAACTCTAGACTAACTATCAAAATAAATGAAAAAAATTAAACACAAATCATGCAATAATAGAGTAAAATTAATAATTATTCAAACATATTCAATTACTAATTCTAAGGTAGATTCAACATTAACAATAAATATTCAACAAATTAACTAATAACAATTATGCCAATACAACAATAAAACATATTCAAAAAATTCAAAAACAAACTATAGACTTTAGGAATGAAATATGCTTACTTTAATAATGTGTTGAATTCAATACTTTATCTACATTACAAAAAATACACCAAAACAAAAAACATAACAAAAAAAATAGCAAAAAAACAAAACCTTAAAGTAAAATAAAATAGAAGAAACACATACCTTTTAAATTGACGAACTTAATCCGTCATTATGAAATGCCGACGGACTTATTTCAAGTAATTGTGGCATTTCAAGTAATTATTTTCGAACTCTTTGTGAAATGCTGACGGACTTATGCCGACGGTATAGGTGTCGGTGATTGTGGAATTTCAAGTAATTATTTTTGAACTCTCTATGAAATGCCAACATACTTATTCTGTCGGTATGGACGTCGGTGATTGTGGCATTTCAAGTAATTATTTCGTGTTACAAAATATATCATCCATGATCTATAATTATTTCAAGTAATAAATATTTTGTGTTACAAAATATATCATCTCCATAATCTAAATTACATGAAAAAAAGGGTTTTACACTAGGCTTCATTTTAATTGTTAGTCAGAATTTTCTTCTTCTTCGTCATCAATTGAATTGTCATCACCTTCATCGCAATCTTCAATATGAATATCATCTTTTTCATCGACATTTACTTGTCTGCTAGAGCTCAAAACAACATTCAACTCCTTTGCGTCAACATTAACAAGATTATCATCGAAAACATGAAAATTTAAATTTTCTTCCAATTCAATCGAAGGAGCAACTCGATATGGTTCAACAAACTCACTAACTTGAAAGACTTCATCTCGTACACTTGTGTCTTTGTTCTCATCCTGAACAACCTCGACATGACCTTGGGGTTTCATTTTTAAAACGGACAACCAATCCACTCTTGATCGATCCTTTCTAAATGAAGGGGTGTATGTGTAATAAACTTGTTGACATTGCTTTGCAAAAACAAAGACATCGTTTATATTGCGGAGTCTAGCTTTTAAGTTGATTTCGATCAGACCATAGTGCGGATCAACTCTGATTCCTCTATCATTTGTGTCATACCAATAGCATTTGAATAAAAACACTCTATTCTGCTCATTATGATATTGTAGTTCAATGACCTCTTCTAATCTACCATAGTAGTCAACTTCTAACTCACTACTAGTGGATCCCTTAACACAAACACCGCTGTTGTATGTCTTTCTTCCTTGCCCGTATTTTTCAGTATGGAAAACATATCCATTG
>Ga0325410_1006013_pt1 | contig 13352 bp, 7 predicted proteins | sample PopdelMetagenome_16_FD_206182 | JGI IMG/M metagenome (GOLD analysis project Ga0325410, IMG submission 206182) | Populus deltoides microbial communities from Bellville, Georgia, United States - Xylem-PdIQD-R3 | ecosystem: Host-associated > Plants > Phyllosphere > Stem > Wood/Secondary xylem... | reverse complement strand
CAAAAAATATATTTTTAAATTTTTTTTAAAAATCCTTTTAAAACACACAAACACCTTAAATCACTATCACAGCTATGCAAAAAAGATATTGCAAATGACGTGCTTGACAACATTCATGGGTGTGGAGTGGTGGACCAAGATCAAGGGTTAATGTCGATGACTCATGTCCTTGAAGGACTGATGGGGCTAGCACTTAATTGGTATTTGTTTTAATAATTGTTCATGATAAGTAGTCTTGAATTTTGCTGATGATCTGCCCCCTGAATAAGGAGAGCCATGGATCTTGCTGATGTAAGAAATAAGGTATCTGTTGTTTTCAATGGTTACAGGTGGGAGAAGCAAATAGGGTTGCAGACATGAATCATACGTTTGCACGATCGCTCACTTTACATTATCATCTTTTCTTTTCTTTTCTTTTCTTTCTGTTCAAGTTTGTGACAAACTAACCCACCAACCTGAACCAAACCAGCTAGATCGAACAAGTTACCATAAAACTTATAACAGGTTACATTACGTATTCCAAGACAGCATCTAAATTTCAGACATGCTGAATATCAGCCAGGCAGTAATTTCAGAATGGGACAAGGTGGATAAAAGGGTGTTTGATGTAGCATGATGCTTGACCATAAAATTGTGTGACAGAAAATATTCTTACTTGTCTAGCATAAAATTGTGTAGGCATTCTGTGGACCTCTAGGTTGACATTTTGCATGTGTTTAAAAAGAACAGCACTAGCATACAGAAGATGTTGGGTGTGTGCATTTTTAAGTAATGTAATGAAAAAAGAGAGTGAAATAAGGGCTCAAAGAAGTAAATAGTAGAAACAAGCAGTGATGATACTTAGGAGAGAAATTTTCATTACATTAAAATCGAACCTAGATTTATAACTTTTAAAACAGTTTGCTTCATGATGAATTGTAATAATTTTTAAATGTCTTTTGCAGATGATTATAAATGATCTTAAACAACATGATCTTTCGATTATTATCTTCGCAACACCGTTTCACCTTTCCACATGCATTTTATGTCGTGCAAATGACTATCTAACAAAGACAGAACACTATGTTAACATTATTTCCTTATAAATCATTACATCTCATTTGTATATTGTCAGTTGAAATGAATATATTGCACCTAGGAAATTAATTGATTAATTATATGTTTTAAATATCACATGAAATATTCTTAATCTCAAGATAAGATATGTTGAACTAGAGAGATACAGAGACACCGCATATATTTTATGATATTTGTATCAAAACAATTGAGAAAGTCACAAGACCGAAAACAAATTTCAACAAAGTTGGATAGAAATATGTTATCAATAGTTTAAAGAGCAAACTAGTCATATATTAATGGTCATGCATTTAACCAATCACAAATTTTATCTTCACCAACCACAAATTGATACATGACCACATGTTACAAGACAGATACAACGCACAATTAAATCACGTCATATAGGTGAGAATTCAAGTGGTATGTAGGAAAATTTATTCATGAAGCAGACAGCAAGTAACTTGAATTGAGACAGCAGAAATCAATTGTTATATTACTGTATGATATTAGGCAAGCTGTAATTTCAGTCACTGGACAAGGTAAACCTGAAGTATATAAACCTTACTACTGAAGTCAAGGTACAAGACCACCGTGATGCTGGATGACATAGGCCCATTTGAAAACTTCTTCTTTCATAAACTGTCCTCTAATTTAAATGCTGGGGCTGGATACCAGAGTGGCCATGAATACATCAAATTGATTGCTCATGAAGGCAAAATTAGTGAACTGTCAGCAGAATCTCAGTAGGTGGCCACCTCACAAACATGAGCAAGAATTTAAATAAAAACTGAGACGGCCTTGAGATAACCAATCCAGCGCTCCATGAAAGGAAAACCATGTCACCGAGAACATTGTCCTTCTGATATAGCTGAAAATTTGGCAATGCTTGTTTAGTTCATCTCTTTGCAATCATTCAACCAGCCCCAAGAACTCCACGGGCAATGGCTATTAAAATCAGCAGACTGAAACCAAAACCTTTGGGAAAAAACAGACAACAAAATTATGAAAGAAGAGAAGCGTATTGGGATACAATTGGGCAAAACATAAAAGTAAAAGGATAAAATGCACTGTTAGACCCTATTGTTTGTTTTAAGCACAGCTAGTGGCAAAAACACAAAGATCCTAGATAAACATTGGAAATAGATATGAAAGCTAACAGATTGATGATTAGTTCCTGCCATGCACAACCAGGCAATTGGTACCACACAGTAGTTGTCTTTAGATTAGAATGCATATGGAGTTCAAATCCCAACGTTCAGATGATACTTCGAATATTTTTGGATCCAGGAATTGGTGAAAGCTACAGCCATCTTACTGTGGAATCAAAGGGAGTGCAGGATATAAATTAAGTAGATAAGGAGCTATAGATGAAAATCATGAAATGACCGCTTATAAGCTGCCTTAAGATTAGTAATGCACATGGAGTTCAAAGCTCTATATTCAGATGATAATTGGAATATTTCAGGCTCCGGAAATTGGTAAAGTTGACAGCCATCATCCTGTGACCACCATGGTGGAATCAGAAGGAGCGTGGGAGATAAATTAAGTAGATAAGGAGATATAGATGGAATGCTATAATTGTGGTATGAAACCAATAATTGACAGCTTGTGGGATATATATAGTTTTCAAAAAAGTTTAGCATGCATAACAGATACCATCACGCAACAAAATATATGAGTAGCTGAGTGTACTATGGAAGCTGTATCTGTTCAAATTATGACTGTAGATTGTCGCTCACATTCACCAGATTACTTCAAAATCATCTATTTGATACTCAAGTGAAATATTCCTGTCTGTCTGTAGAATTCATAAATGACAAGGACAGTCAATTAAACCAATACAATAGAATTACTTCAGATCATTTGCAAACTATTTTGATCAACTTTGAGCACAGATGGGTGCTAGGGCCTGACAGTTCATTAATTAATACAATTTTTCATGTCAGGAAATAGCTACAGCCTGAAAAATTTTACAATTTGTAAGCAAGCAACACTCTGCACAATTTGAGGAAGGAAGAATAAATTTAAGCAAAATGTACATGGATAGGAACCAAGGCCAGATAATTTACTAGCACCAAGCAACAGCCTCACGATTTATCTAGCACAGCAATTTTCACCATAACTTCAGTTCTCAAATAGGATAGCATTACACCATAACAATAAGCAGGTAAGAAAATCCAACTTACATGGTAGCATAAACAGCCTCTTGGAGCAAACTCAGTTCTGATAACTGCTAAGTAGACATGGCAACAGCCAAATGATAGTTTAAGATCTCCTACATTCTGAAACAGGAGCCACTTGAAGCACCAATAGTTTTCCTGTGAGATATAAGTCTTTCCTGAAGAGCTCCAATTCCATAAAACTTGCTTCTTCTAGCATCTCTGATGCATATAATTGACATTCGCTTCTCTGCCTAATCATCCCCAGGGATAGTAAATTGGCAGTAACTATTGATGCCTCCCAACTGAGAGCCAAAATGGTTTCTTACACCACCAATCTTATGCATTCACCCATTTAGTTGAGCCTTCTCTAACTTTTCGATGCCATCAACATCACCATCCTCATCTGTAAAATCAGAACCAACATCACAACTCAAGTCCAAGTTCAAATCATCCTCCCTCCCTCCATCTTTCCCCTCCTTCCCACCCTCAAAACCATCTTCTGAGCACTCTCTCCTAAAACGCTCCATCTCATCATCTTCTCTATCCCCCCGATAATGAACCAACCCCCTATCCACATTTGCTTTCCTCGAACTCGACAAAACCAACTCACACAACTTCCTCCTTGCCAAATACAAACCATTCGGCTCAACTAACTCCCCTTTCCTATAAGCCTCTCGAAGAAAAACTGTATGAAGCTTCCCATGATTCCCTCTAGTCGAAACATAGAAAATCTCCTGATGCTGAAGCAAAAAGCCCTTCAATTTGTTGGGCAAATTCATAGCCATCCTGAAATGGGCGATCCTCTCCATTGTAATCTTCTTCTCCACCGTCAACGACAACAATTCATGAATAGTAGCCACTGCCCTCTTCTCCATCCTCTTCTGAGCCTCAATTGACCTCAAATCATAACCTGAAATATCTTCATACGGTGACCAATAAGGTACCCTTTGCCATTTCCACACTGCAATCCTATAATACTTCCCTATCTTAAACCCCGGTGGGAAATTCACCATAAACTTAAACCTCACGTCCTCAGCATCCATTCCTTTCTCTCTATACTCTCTCTCCCTAACTTTTTCTATCGCACAAACCGTCAATCTACGGTCTCTGTCAACCACCTCAATGTACTTATTCCTAGTCTCACTAGCATCAACCAATCTAAAAAACTGCGGATACTTCAAAACAACAGAATACTCAAAATCATCAGGTAAACCAAACTCGTACCTTGCGATCCTTACATGCTCTAACCGCAACCGACCCTCATTAGACATCATTATCAATTTCCTCAATCTGGTAACAGCATCAGGGATTTGAGCCAAAAGGGCCTCCTTTTCTTGCATAATCTGATTGACTGCTTTGCGCGTTAAGCGACAATACAACACTCGTTGAACTGGGTGCTCATAGACCTCAAAAACATGAGGGAATTTGAGGATAAAGGCACCAGCTTCAAACTGTTTAAACCCCAACCTGCCAGCGAGATTGTCAAGACGTGAAATGGGCAGTGTTCGGTTGTACTGAGAAAGTATTAAAGATTGAAACTTTAAGACCTTTCTCGTCTTTTTTTCGATTTCCATGTAATTATCGAATCCATGGTCACGAACCCTTAGTTGTTTTTTGGGTATTGAAGTGGATTGGGACATGGGTTTTGTGTGTTTAAGGTTGTAGAGTGTGGATTGAAGAGTTTTGAGGGGTTTGAGTCTAGGGTTTAAGAGACTGAGAGAAATGAAGACTAGCATTTTGTGTTTCGATTTTTGAGTTTAGGGTTTTAGCAGTGACTGTGATTGAAAGGAGGGAGTGGCAAATTTTTGGAGTGGAGAAGAGCTGGGAGGACTAGAAATGCTTGAGAGGAGTAAATGGGAGAATTGCTAGAGAATGAGGGGTGATTATGAAATATTGGAAACCTTGGAGGTGGTAAGTGAAATCTGATTGGTGGGTGTAATGGGCCAGAGAATGGGCGGGCCTAACTTGGATTTGGTATTGAAAATTAGGCCTTTTAAGGTCATTGAAACTTGTAGTGGACTGTTTTCTTCAATGATTCTCTTGGCCTTTTAGTTTTTATACTTCCTACGTTCCATTTATCCCTGTTTTTTAGAATATAGCGTTCGATTAGTGTGTGAAAACAGAGTTAATTTGTTTACTGTATTTTCTATTTTAAGAATATAAATTAAGCGAACACAATCTATTAATTTGAGCATAATCTTATGTGATTTTAGCATAAATTAAGCAAACACAATCTATTAATTTGAGCATAATCTTAGATTATTCATTCATCCGTGGATTTGTCTAGCTTAGTTCTCCTTTGTTTTCGAGCTTTGAGCCCCTTGTAACGCCCCAAATAATAATAATCCACTACTTTATTCTCATTAAGGTGATCACCTAGATATGTTGCCACCTCTCCATAATTATTCCCATTTCTCAGAAAATTAATTTAATTTAATTTAATTTAACCTGGTTAATAGAGTTGAAGGACTAACAATAATAGTAATAGCTATAGTTATCAGATCTCTCCATAACTGGTTTAAAACTTGATGTTTGGAAGTATGATAGAAATTGTTTTTCAAAATATATCTCATTAAAAAAAACATAGATATGCCAACAACCAATGCAATCATCCAAATTAGAAGCTGCAATGTTTCACTATTGTTTTTCTTCCAGGGTACGTACCTTCTTATTATGCCAGGACAAACCTCACGCCAGCACCGATGAACTCCAGTAATTTTACTGTGAACTTTGACTTCGATTGTTTTTCTTGAAAAGCTTGCTAGACATGTTTGATAATTAACTGAACAAGTCCCAAAATGTTCACTTAGACAAGCATGCAGGTTGCAGATGCATATGCTTGTAATTTTATGTGTTTAATTACAAGATTACAAGCATGTGTGGAAACTCACGTCACATGTGAGAAGAATCCGGCACCGCAAAGGGTACACGAAACACGAGAGTAAGATAAGGTGTCTAAGCAAGAATTCTGTCCCATCTTAGAGAAAAATCTTGAAGCAAAATATAAGTTAAAATAGCAGATTGCCTTGGATTTTGAACAGTTTCCATAACACAAAAAAGTCAAGAGCTAGCAGTCTATCTTGTCTTCGACGAAATAGGACGACTAAACTAAAACATTTGCTAAGACCCAATGAGAGTCAATACCCGAACCACAAGGCCACTGCCTGTTGCCAAGTTAAAACTAGCTTGGCGAGGACAGTAGTAGTAACATCCACAGTCATCCTACCCAGTTTCCACCCAGCAAACTGCGGTTCGTTCTTGACTCGAAACCCCACTTGTGCAAAGTTCTCACCTCAAGCTGCCTCTATTTCACTTCCATTCTACCTATTATACCTTGTTGATACCATGTATTCTTGTGTGTCGAAAAACCAAGAGAAAAGAGATTTACTAAGTTAAGAAGCAACCATTAGTTGAAGGCTGTTTTGATCCTCTGCATGGTGCAGGAGATGAGATTGTGAACTGTCTTGACCGACTCGACTGTGAGTTTGGCTGAAGGAAGGTTGCTCGCCAAAATTTGGAATCCAACAGTCAAAAAAGATCCGCCTCCACTGTTGCCATCACAGTCTCTCTTAGCTGGATTCCCATTGCAGTTGTTTGGCTCACCATTGCTGAACGAATTGCCTGGTAGAATCACAAATCCTGATGGCAAGAGAGCCACATAGGTAGAGTCTCCACCATTCATCACTACACTCACTGATTGGACGTCGACTGGTGCGTACACTACTAACGAACCCGAGACATCATTCCAGGTTTCTTGTAATATCAACATGTTGTCACTCGCGTTAGCATCAACAGCCTGCAAGGTCTCAGAAAGCAGAAAATATATAGTTAAACTCTTGATAAGAACAAAAGAAACCTGGAAATTGGAAGTTGATTTATGGCCACTCACAGTTGAACGCAAGACACAAACAGTGTTCCAATGTCCCTGGCCCTTGGGGATTTGGACCATCTCCTGCAATATTCCACCATTGGATAAAATGTCCCATTGGCTCCTTGATTGTTCATCCCTCAAAAAGTCAAATAACCTTTGTTGTGAAACCGGCAGCCAAACAGAAGTTGAAACACTCAGCACAATACCATCTGGCTCACCAGGTTCATTGATAATCTTTCGGGTCAAAATCCTCACATCTTCACTCACACTTTCAACCACAAGGTTGCCCCAGTTATGCAAAGTAGAAGCACAGACCCCGGAACAGAAGCTATCCACCATTCGTCGTGCCAACTTCAACATGCTTTTCTTACCTCCCAGATTTATCACTGTAGCATGATAGTAACAACTCAGAAAACGACACATACAATATCTTTGGAGAAAATAAACAAGTGAAGGAAGGGTCAAGTGGCATTCCTGGACCTGTCTGATCTTCACCCAAAATGGTAGGGGACGAGAGCATTGCCATGCACTCGTAGTGCCGTTGAAGGGCGGCAATCCACCTCTGTGCACCAAAGCCCATGCCAGAATTTAGTATGTGTCGGTAGAGTCGATGGACTGCACTCTCATCATATTCAGAATGTTCCACCCATGTAACCTGCATTTTACTATCAGTCAGCATTCTAGAACACATGCAACCGCATCATCCTAGCATTTATCAACAGTACACCTCTATCTACCAAGCAATCAAACTTGGCTTCACAGGGTTCCATTCACCTCAAATAGGAACAATTCCACAAAGATTTTTCTGAGAACATGTTTTAAAAAGTTTCACTTGTTTTTATTATTAAACATTAGCAAACCATGAAGCCTGCGAAATTCTAGTGCTGCCGAGTCATCCTTAAGTGAAAGTTCTTGTGATGCTAAAAACTTATTTCTTGGATTAAAAGAAGAGGGGAGTACATAGAAAAATAGACATGCAACCAAAGGGTAGAACAAGCTAACACGGTAAAAAATATCAGAGTCCCACACTACATTTTAAACAAGTCTGAAAGGACAAGCAGAAGTCAAAAATCAAGGCATAGTGTTGAGCACTCCAAATAATATAAGATGGAATCCTTTCTTAGAACTTGAAAAGAAGATCTCATGAGAATTTTAAATTGGATAGAAAGGTGATTTTATTATAATACAATCATGGCAGGATCATTACTTGGAAATAGAAGGTTAAAATATAATAATTAGATCTAGGTCATATCACCTCGAGGACAGGGAAAAAAAAAAAAAACTATCAGCAGAAGAACAGGAGATAAGAATAGAAACATCAAATGCGTGAGGTGTACAGCAAAGATTGAAAACTACAAGGCTTTACCTGGATAGGAAAATTGTGAATGCACTGCACTACATTCAAGACTGAGGAATCAAATAAATTTGTGTGCGTGCGTGCGCTTGTCAAAAGCTAGTGCCCTTGATTTCGTGATCTTCGAAAGTAGCAGCAGACAATTAAGCACATAAAATAAGCTATTCTTGCTTTAGAATTGAAGAGTCTAGATTAATTAAATCATAGAAGAATCTTATTTTAGTTAAATAATAATCAAAGCTCGAAGTTTTCAAGTAAACCGCTAATATATTTCATTAAGAGAGGAGAGAGCAAAACTTGGGAGCACAACCATAATAAATTTAATTTGGGGATGCACAAAAGACTAGTTGTGTAATTGCACATAATTCAAATTAATGTAGTGCCAACTGAATACGAAGTTGCAGTTATTGCAAAATCCTAGTAAGGTACCTCCAAGGATGAAAAAGCTATGAGTGATCACAAGTATAAGCAGCACAAATGAAGAATCTATGCAAATCATTACCTTGCAGCAACCATTGTTGATATCTTGTATTATGCAGCCAGAAGGAAGCCTTCTGCAGGTTACAGGGGTTTGTGCATTTAGATTTTCCTGGTTTCCATCAACAGAAACATCAGCCACAGCCCACACACCCTCTGCTAGTTGCTTGCATAACCGAAGGAACTTCACTTGACGCACAGGGACAAAAGGAGAAATCACTTGAAATTCAGCATGTATCTGGAAAAGAAACATTCATAAATTCCTGCTTCACTGCAAAAGACTATAAGACATATAGGATAATGGCATACCATTTGCAAAGCTCCACTTTTTGTTCCGCCCATGCCACTTGATACGATATCAATGGTCGCAGCTCTAGCAATCAAGCTGGGAAACATTTCCACCCATCCATTCTGTATATGGAAAAGAAGTTAACCAACTGTTCAAGTACAAAACTAGAAGCATTGCGCCATTTCTAGATTGAATAGCTGAAGAAATTAAGATTACTTTTGCAGCTTTCTCAACGCCATTCTATCATACAAGGGAATTCGACAGGTGATAAAATGGTGAAATGCGAGATTATAAACAAAAAAATGAACACAAGCTCACCAAAGTATTCTAATCTTGATAAAGTGCTCCAAAATTGATAATTACATCGACATAAAAATACACAAAAAAATGACATACAGAAATCAAATCCCAATAGCACGCTTATGCTTAAGAGAAATCATTAAAAACTTCATAGCAGCATTAAGATTTAGATAGCATACCACGTCCATCAATGTCTCAACCAGATCCAAGCTGTTGGCGAGTACCACACCACTCTCCCGAGTTGCCTCAATAACAAAATTGCTGGGTTTCATGCCAATACAAGGAGGAAAAGTCCTCATATACTCTTCATGGTTCAGGACTTCCTTCCCTCCATCCAAGCTTTTGATCCAAATGGGACTTTCAACCTGAGCAATCTTAATCAATTCATCCATTGCAGCCAGTGCAAGATCTACAAACATTGATCTATCAAATGGTACTTCATTGCCAACAGCATTGCCTATTGGTTTCGTCAGAGGCATCATAACCCCTCCATTATTGTCAAGCCCCATTGGCAACGTGTTGTCTGTATGGCCTAAATTGCCATAACCATTTCTCCCAACTGCAAGGTCGAACTTGGTGTTTGAGCCAAAGGGAGGGACAGGACTGGCCGAGGATGTGAGAGGTCTGCCTAAAAACTTATTGGCTAGGGCACAAACACGGCCTAATTCATCCTTCAATCGAGCATTTTCAATTCTTAACTGCTGCTGCTCATAAGACACTGGAACAGGCACCACAGGACCACCACAATTGTTGCAAATTGGATCACTCATGTTTTGTTTCAACAACTCATTCTCAGCTCGGAGTTTATCATTTTCTTGCCTGAGGATTGCATTCTCATGCCGTTCCAACTGGGTCTGGAGTATAAAATGACCAAAATCAAAATCTTCACAAGGGATAATGAAAAGAATCAAAAGGGTACGCAAAAGTTTATCAATTTACCTTCATTTGAGTTCTCCTATTTTGAAACCAAAACTTGATTTGCTTGCTTTCCAAGCCAAGCCTCCTGCTAAGCTCTGATCTTTGTTTTTCATCAGGATGAGGACATTCCTTAAAGAAACTATTGACATCACAAACAGAAACAAGTATCTTTTAGATAAAAAAGAATCCTTCAAACAAAGACTAGTGGCACGAATACATAAATCCCTTGACATAAACAAAATAGCCAAAAGAAGAATCATACGATTCAAGCTCTTGTATTTGATTAGCAGTGTGTCTATTGTACTTCTTCCTAGGCCTTTGATAATCTCCAGCATCCTGATCTTCCCCAGATGCACCTTCAATGTTATCACTTCCAGACCTGCTCTCATAACCATCCTCCCTCATCCTCCCTACCAAACTATGATCAAAATGTTCCCCGAGTAGGCCCATGTCACCATGACTATCCATCTTATTCTTCTGCAAAAAAAAAAAAAACCCCACAAACAAAAAAGGGTCATACATTATTCAATTTCAAGCACAACAGCATGCAAGAAATAAAAATCACAACCGACAACCATAAAGCAAATCAAGAGAAAGTTCATACAGGCATTATACATGTAATAGAAAGAGAAAGGGCTGGTGATTTGGTAGAGGAGGGTTGTTAGTGGCGGCGGCGGCGGCGGCGTCTAAGCAATGGCACCAACACTAAGGCATGGTGTTGTTATTGTGTACTAAAATCATATCTGTCACAAACGCTGAAACCCCACAACTACCACCAAGACTATCAACACTTTGAGTACTGATCAAACCCCAAAAACCAATCAAAATATCCCCTTTTCACTTTGTTTATGTATATATTTCTTATATAATCTCTCTCTCTCTCTCTCTCTCTCCCCCTCCCCCCCTCTCTCTCTCTCTGCGCTTGACCCTTGGTTACTCCTGCGCCAGCTTTTTTGATATTGAAAAGCTAGCTATCCCTCTCACGAGGTATTCTTGGACTCTCTCTCTCACTTGTTTAGCAAGTTCTGACCTTTAAAAGATTTCACACACACCGAGCTAGACTTAAAAACCAAACTCACAATCTTATTTATAAGAGAAAACAAGAAAAAGCAATTTCTCTGTCAACGTTTCATGGATGACTCCCTTCTCTCTCTCTCTCTCTCTCTCTCAGAAAACCTTCGCGTGTCAGATAATGAGATGAAAAGGGCATTTTCTTGATATACACACTATCCTTGCGCCATCAAGTTGAAAATCTATCAGACAAAACAAGCCTGACTCTGATATTTTATTTCACACATACAAGAAACATAAAAATAAAAAAATAACAGTTGACCTCCCTTCCTTTCCCTCAATTTTTGTGACGTAAAAAAGTGGTTGAATACAATCGATAAAAAAGAAAAAGAAAAAAGAGTACCTTTCTTAATACTTGATGGTACGAAAAGGGTCTTTCGACAAAGATAAAATTATCAGATCCTTTCTTCCTTTTCTTTTTTTTTATTATTGGGATCAATATAGGGATAAGACAAAACCAATGTAACGTCAATTATAGTGAGTGAGACAAGAAAAGCATATTACTTGACAGTAACACAAGAAGCCATAAAAAAACATGTTTGCTTACGCTGTAAGAGTCCTGATTCAAGAGAAATAACATTAAAAATAATGTTTTTATTTGAAACGCAGCAAAACGAGAGCACAAAAGCTACAGATACTATGTGATCGCATAAAAATAAATTGAAGATACGAAGCTAAGAGTAACTTACACTCTCTCTTCTCTCTTCTCTCTTCCCTCACTGGTTTTTTCTAGGGCAAGCAGCCTCCTTTCTTGCTTTCATGCACAAAAGGATTTCTTCTTTCTTTCTTTCTTTCTTTCTTTCTTTGTTGTTCAGAGAGAAACGGAAACAAATTGAGAAAATATGTAAAAGGAGAGGAAATATTTTTGGACTGAATGGTGAAAAGTCAATACGCGGGGACCGCTTGCCTTTTTCATTACATGGTTTCGTGAAATCCGCCACGCTTGTTTGCTAGCGCGTGTATGGCAATTTATTTTTGTCTTGGCTTGGTGGGTTGTGGCTGCTTAAGGTAAAGTTTTGACCTTTAGTGTGGCCGGGACCAGTAGGAAGATGGCACTTGGAAATAATGGTTCGCCGACTAAAAATTTGGCGGGCTTGGTTTGGGAAATTAAATTATTATAAATACATTCGTAAAATCCTAATATAATTGTTGCGACAAAACCTTCTTGTTCCGAGTTGTATTTTTAAAAAAATATATATATATTTTTAATATTGTTCGAGAAAGAATTGGTTTCACGTGAATCGAAAGTTGACTAAAAACACTCTTCTTATCAAATAAAAAATTATTTAAAATGAATACTTGGATTATACATGGATATAGAAATCAGGATTATTTATCACATGAGTATTACTTAATGCATGTAATTAATTTATTATTCCTTTTTTCCTTTGGATTTGGTTAAAAAAAACCATAATTCCACACCCTGATTCATTGCATATCTGTGGCATTTGTTGAGTTAATTAGGAACACTACAGGTTCAATTGAGAGCATTATAGGTAAAAACATCAATTACTTGGATGTAATTAATTAAGACGAATATTCTTTTATCATATCATGTGAATTAAAAGCAATTTACTAAATCTGCTATGTATATATTTCAATAATTATATATTATGTAGCTTTTGAGGATTATTGAATGCTTGCTTTGTTAATTATTTATTAATTACTTCAATCATCAGTTAATCTTTAGAAAATCTGTGATCTCTTCTGGAAAATAAGAAACCATGATTCACATGAAATGTATTCGCGAATAAGAAACAATTCCCACGAATTTTCTGATGCTTATTTATTCAACTCCAAGTTAATTTGGTTGTTTTTTCACTTGTTTTACTCCTCACTAACTCTGCCTAT
>Ga0325410_1006010_pt1 | contig 13353 bp, 10 predicted proteins | sample PopdelMetagenome_16_FD_206182 | JGI IMG/M metagenome (GOLD analysis project Ga0325410, IMG submission 206182) | Populus deltoides microbial communities from Bellville, Georgia, United States - Xylem-PdIQD-R3 | ecosystem: Host-associated > Plants > Phyllosphere > Stem > Wood/Secondary xylem... | reverse complement strand
TTTTTTTTAAAATTTTACCCCTTGTTTTTTTAATCTGTATAGATAATTTTTTTGATTTGGTCCTTTTACTTTTAATTTCTTATTTTTGTCCTTTGTCCTTATGGCTTTCAATTTTATCATTTATAGTTTTTTTTTCAATGATAATAATGATTCCAATTGGGTTCCTTTTCCTTTGAATTTTTTTATTGTTTTTCTTAGCCCTTTCAATTTTATTTTTTTTAGCTTTCAATTCTATCATTCAAATCAAGTTCTCAAGAAAAAGAATGAGTGATGATAATATTAATAACAATAATAATGATGATGATGCTGCTAATAAAAAATAATAATAGTAATACAATAGTAATGAATATACTAATATTATTGATGGTGATAGTGATAACCAAATTAGTAATTATAATAATGATGATGATAATATTATTAATGATAATAGCAAAGATGATGATGATGATAGTATTATTAATGATAGTAGTAAAGATGATGATGACGACGACGACGATGAAAAAATTAAATTTGTGATGATAATATGAATAATAGTAGTTGTAGTGATAGTGGTAATGACTGATGCTATTATTAATAGTAATAGTAATTATAATAATAATAATAGTGGTGGTGGTGGTGATGGTAACAATAATAACAATAACGATGATACTGATAAAGATATTTATAATAATATTAATAGTGATGATAAAGGTGGTGGTAACAATAATAACAAAGACAATGATAATTATAAAGATATTTATAATAATACTAATAGTGATGATAAATGTTGTCATAGTAGTAGTAATAGTAGTTTGTTATAATGGTGATAGTTGTGGTGGTAGTGATAATTGTAATGACAATGATGATGATGATGATGATGATGATATTAGTAATAATGATATTAGTAGTAGTAATAATAATATTAATAATGATGATGATGAGAATGATAATAATAATAATAATAGTAACAATAATTGTACGTTAGGGAGAAAAAGAATAAAAATAGTGATGATAATAAAAATACTAATAATAGTAGTGATGACTGATAATAGTAGTGATGATAACAATGATAATAACAATAGTAATAACATTAATAATAATGATGATGATGATGATGATAGGGTAATTGTTGTTAAGATAGTAATAATACTAATAGAACCGCTAGCTATTATTATTACTAATGATGATGATAAGTGGTGGTGGTGATTTTAGTAATGATATTATTTATTAATATTAATAGTAATAATGATTTTGATCAACGTTCTTTGAATTGTTATTTTTTAAAATTATTTTGTATGATTGAATTTTTTTTCTCAATTTCATCTTTTAATATTTAATTTATTGAGAATTGGACTTTATGGTTTTTCTAGATTGGGTGCTTAAGATCTAATGACTCGGGTTATAGGTTTAAAAAGTTAACATAATTTTTAAGGGCTTTATAATTCTTTTTATTTTATTATTGGGTTATTTTAGTCATATAATCTGAACTGCGTGGTTAACAGGAGTCTCTCGTGTTGGTTTTGCCCTAACTAACATTGTTACATATTTATCATTACTGATTTTTAATGTTTTTACTGTATTTCAATATCTAAACATCATTTTTTTTAAAGAAATAATAGTCCAGCCTGCAGTGAATCACAATCACCGAAGCTAGTTAGTTTCTATAGTATCAGGCTCGTTTTCATGGGCAGCAAACCTGTAAAACCAAGCCGACCTTCAAGCAAAGCAGACACAAGCTTAAGTTCATCAAAATGAGCACCCCATACAAAGTTCCTTTTGAACCTAGTGCATTAATGACTTCAATTGATGATAGGGCATGTTTCCTCTATTTTAGAAACATAGGAATGTCATCCCCCATGTGGCTTGTTGGCTTCATGCTATAAAAAGGGATACTCAACGGTTAGGATGACAAAATTGTTGGCATGTAATGGATGTCCTACTTATCTAAATTTGTACATAGATGTGACTGGTACATTTGTTTGCTCTCCACTAAAATCAAAGTATTTTCCAAGTAGCTTAGTCAGGTGTGGGTGCTAGACCCAAATACTTTGGGTCTGGCAGCCACGCAAGACCCAAGGATCTTGGGTTTAACGTGGCAGCGAAACCCAAGACAGTTGGGTCAGTCATGGCTGCTAGACCCAACATGTTTGGGTCTGACATGGCCTGTCAAACCAAGTCGCTTGGGTCTGACATAGTTGTTAGACTCAACCAAAGAGAGATAATCAAAGAAAATGAAAGGATGGAGAGGTAATTGGGTTTGCCGTGAGGGTTTGACACTTGGGTCTCGAAACGTTGCCAAACCCAAATGGCTTGGGTTTGGAAACCACGTCAGACCCAAGATACTTCAGTTTAGAAACAAAGCCAGACCCAAGTAGGTTGGTTCTGGCGTGGTTGTCAAACCCTCTGTTAAATAGTTAAAATACATCTTCAGCCTTGGAAAAGACAAAAAATAAGCTTTGCATATGCATGTATTTTTGTTCTTTCACACTATTTTTATGTAATTTTCCATAATCATGAGGGGCATTCATGTTTACTTGAGTCTAGAGTGGTTTTATTGAAAAGAAAGAAAATATTATTTTAATAAAAAAATAATATAAACACCTGATAATCTAATGATCCAGGGTTTGACGATTATGATAAAAGATTTTATCACCCCAAAAAGTTACTTTGTAAGATTAAGTTTTCAAATAGGATTAGTAAAACCTTTCTTAGCTATTTTTCAAACTAAAAAGTTTTGAAAACATCAAAGTTGGTGTTTTAAAATTTAAAACTATAATGACCAAAGAGATATAATCGAAGAAAACAAAAGGATGAAGAGGTAATTGGGTCTGGTGTAAGGGGTGCCAGACCCTAGTCGCTTGGGTCTGCTAGAGCCAAGGACATTGAGTCTGGTATTTGGGTTTGACAACCACGTCAGACCCAAGATACTTGGGTTTGGAAACCACGCCAAACCCAAGTAGTTTGGGTGTGACGTGGTTGCCAGACCCACCATTAAATAGTTAAAATATATCTTATAATCAAAGGTGTTTGACCCAAGTTTGCTTGGGTCTAGTAAACGTGATTGACCCACTTTTACTTGGATCTGACAACATGCTTGACTCACGTGGCTTAGGTCTGAAAATCATGTCTAACTCAAGTTTTTTAGGTTTGGAATCATGCCTGGCCCTTTTTTTTTTTTTTTTGCAATGGACAACATAATTTTCTAGGAGGAGAAAGGGCAAAAAGGGAGGAAGAGAAAAAATCTTGCCCGGAGCTCCTGCATGGGCCTCCTCAGTACACGCGCCTTGCCACTATGCCTAGGGTGGCGAGGCGCATCGAAAGACACCCCGTAAGGTGGCTCTCGATTTTGTTATGGGCTTGCATGTGCCACCCGAATGGCGCGGGTGGCGCTCACCCATTAGTATATGCCCAACACGCCAGCCATTTCAAAATATAAATAATAATTTTTAAACTGTTTCAAATAAAATGAAAAGACAGATAAGCCTCTAATTCAAAGATTAAAATTTGATGCTTTGAAGGGCAAATCATCATTTATAATGTAGCTCAAAAAATTTGAATGGAACATTTTATCACCAATCATCAAACCAGAGTTTTAGTTTCATAGATGTGATGATAATGCAGCTGCAACCAAGACACTTACTGTTTCGAAAGTAACCCATCTTCGATTCTCAAGAACAAAATAAATCTATCTCAATGCTCACCCAGCCATTGCTAAGCCAACTTGATGGTGTGGCTCCACGCATCAAAACTAATATAGTTAATGGAAAGAAAAGTCAATAGCTGCAGTCCAAATGCTAGTTGTTTATTTAAGCAGGAGTGTAATTCAAACATACAGCTCATATGTTGAAAACATTTTCTTATATCAATTCATCCTTGCTTAGGCCAGGAAACAATGATCTAAATGAAGCAAAATAGACAGTTCCGGAAGCAAGGTGAGGCCACCAAACAAACTTGCATCCAAATATCTCCACCTCAAAATCAAAGCACGGGAGTTAACAATGGTTTGTTTAAGAAGTGCGCCTCCAAATTGCCAACAACAAGGTCAGCCATTTCTTTCCTGGTTTCCATGGTGCCACTCCCTACATGAGGCAAGAGGACTACATTTTCAAGCCCAAAGAGCTCCTCGGGTACATTAGGTTCATCTTGAAACACGTCGAGCCCAGCACCGCCTAACCGGCCTTCAACTAGTGCAGAAACCAGCTCAGGTTCATCAACATGAGGACCTCTACCGATATTGATAAGGACACCCTTTGGACCCAATGCATTGATGACTTCACGATTGATAATGTGGCGAGTTTCTTCAGTTAATGCACATGCAACAACGAGAATTTGACAGTTGGCAGCCAACTCAACAACACTAGGATAGTACTTGTATTTTACATCTGATTTCTCTGCTCTAGTGTGGTAACTAATTGGGCAACTAAATGCTTCAGCTCTCTTGGCAATCGCCAGGCCAATCCTGCCCAACCCAATAATGCCAACTGACTTCCCAGTAAACTGAAAAAAGAGATCAAAGAGGGTCAAGTAACATAGACAGATAAGGCATAAAGCGAAACTCCGTAATTATATATGATCTGGTCACACCGCGTACCCAGCTGACTGATACATCTGAATGGAGGTTAATTGCTAAAGAAACTTGTATTATAATTTATAGCAAAAGACAACTACTAGCTATAACTGATGAAAGTTCCTCACTGGCCTACAAGTGGACTTCAGGGGAAATGAAACAATAGCAAGACAAGGGAGAGAAACAACTAACAGAAGACCTCTTGCTAGAACTGAATAAAATACACATCACAATTTCAGGAAAACAAAAGGATGGCAAACATGCACATTTACATCCTGGTATTTCAAATTAATAAAGAAATCTTTCCACATTCAACCTCCAAAGAAACATGGAAATTGCAAAACCAACCTTATTTTGCACTTCAGGGATTCCATTTACACTAGTGCAATATGTGGCCAAAATAAGAAACGTATTCAAGACTAAACAAATAAGATATATTAACAGGAAGATCATTTGACTACAGAATGAGCTAGGCAGGACTAAATATATGAAAATCTCTTCTCTTTAAAGATGGTTCCATTTGGGTGTATTAGTAAGCTATTTCAGCTTCACAGGTCATAAAGGAAACAAACTATGCTTTGCACTGTATGCTCAAGCTTGAGTTCCTAAAACATTAAATGTCAGACCAGCAATCCAATTATACAGAAAAAGCTAAGATCAGGCTTTGATATTCTAACAAGTGAAAACTGAGCAATACAGAACTCAACTCAACCATGACTGTGTCAGTGAAGTCCATAAGATTGCTGATGGATAGCACCAAAAGAAACCTACTAACAAATAATTGAGAAATCTGATGCTAGTGGTTACGAGAGAAATAGGTAACCTTTGAAGTATGGTTTTACTGTTTGTCTGTTGTAGCTTAAGAGCAAGAAAAAAGAATCAACACAGATTATACAGTCAAAATAAGTGAGAGACTGAACTCATACAGGCTCACACAAGCTCAAGATCAGCAATGACAACCCAAAGTTTGTGCCATATAACAAGCTAAATGACCTCACATTCAACCAGGTGATCATGGAAAAAGCAAACCTAGCCCCATTCCTTAGCTTATATTTTCTTGAAAAAGGAATCTACCTCACTGACCACACAACATATACAAGCCTGCCAATATTTTTCAATGCCAATTTTCAAGCAGAAAAAATGTAGAAATTTTAGTTCTTTCAGTCTCCAGGGGATTTAAAAGAAACAAAGTAAACTTGGAATCCCAAATCATTTATGTATGCAGAAGATCCAGATCTAGAAAAAACAACCAAATACAAAGCCTATGAGCTCATGATTCAATTCGTTGGACACCAAACAGTTAATAACACTGAAAAATGCTTTTTCATAAGTTGGATAAACCTAAAATTCAAATGAATCAAAAATAGGTTTTTCTCTCCTTGCAAAAAAGTTTAGCAAACAAGCTATTTTGTTATGTGACATTCATTACACTACATTTGAATTACTATGAAAACAGTTCCAATAGGCATACCAAGAGTACCAAGTGAAGCACTGCAATCTGGATTTACTTGAGAAATGCAACCCAAAGTAGTTATTACTTCATCAACATTGAGAAGGGCAATTACGCAAACCTGTAAGAAATAGTAATCTATTTGTAGAAAAGGAGGAACAGCCAAAGAAAATGACACAAGCCTACCTTCCATACAATAATTTACTGTACCCCGCAGCCCCATAAGACCAAACACTTGCAGCATAACTACTCTAGACTAACTAGAAAAAACCAATCTGTAATTGTGAATACATCACAATAGTTTATCCCTACTCTTTGAAAACTTTCTGCTGTCTATTTGTTTAATGTTTGCTAAGTAGAAATTGGACAAGCCAGCTAGCCTACCGCAGACAAGTTGAGCTACAAATATATTCAGGATTGAACAATTAATATTGTAAAATACACAAGCATCATATCATAAACAATACGTATACCAAGTATTGATTAGAATATACCGCTCATTCAAGCACATAAATCTTCCTAACCCTTACACGCACCCTTCAACTAAACATTCATTAACTCTAATATAAGATTTTTACTTCTCAGCTCACACATGAAAAATCCCATTATCCAAGTTAAGTTCATTTATTTCCAATAAAATTTAGACTCTTTTAAGTTTTCATACAATTAAAACATCCCAGAAACACTCATCTGAAACGAAACAAAACAAAACAAAAGAAAGAAAATCAAAACGGAAAACAAGAGCAGAATAATAATAACTTGAAAGAAAAAAAAAACAAACCTTAGTGGTCAACTTGTATTCACCCCTTTTCCACTGACCACTCCTAACATAGCGATCACTCTGACAAAGCCTCCTCAAGACAGCCAACATCAACCCAATAGCCAAATCAGCAACATCATCGGTCAAAACATCAGGGGTATTAGTGACCCTGATACCTCTCTCTCTACACTTGGCCAGGTCAATCTTGTCGAGCCCAACACTGAAACTGGACACGATTTCGAGGTTGGGCAACTGGTGGATGAGCTTTGCGTCTGCGCCTGCACTGGCGCTGCCAACGACCGCGCGGATGGAGGCTTTGTTGGAATTGAGGAAGTGGGCTTTGTCAGGAATGGAATGGAATTTGAAAAGAGTGAAGCGTTTCTCAAGTTGTTCGACGAGGTAAGGATCATGTAGAGGGCAGGTCATCAGGACACCTATGGACTCCATTGATTGATTCAGATGATAGATCGATAGGTGTTTTTCCTTGTGTCCCCCTTTCTCCGTAGAAGGTGGTTTTTGACCCTTTTTGTATTATTGTATGGTCAGCTGTTGCCGCTGCTGCAGGGGTTCGTGTACGCATATTTTATGAACGTATTGATTATACCACTCCCTTTTTTTCAATTAAAAAATTGCACAACAACTTATATTGATCGGCAAAAATCAGCTAAATGAGATTATTTGGTTGGATTCTTCAGGGTTTTTGTTTATGTTTAATTTGTCGCTTCTTGACGTGGCCAATAACACAAATTAAAAAAAAAAAACAAGAAACTCACCAATACTCAAATCAATAAAAAAAAAAATACATGAACAAAATAAAATGTAAAAATTATGATATGTAATGATATGTTTACTTTAATCACATCAGCTCACAATTCTAGAATTACATGAAAATTAACCACTGAAAAGATTAATGCATTTCAGTAATGATTTCTTAAAAAAAAAAAAAAAACGTTAGCTATAAATAACAAAGTAGGAGGTAGGAAAAAGACACCTTAAAGCAAGCAAATTTGGGAAAGGATCTCTCAAGATATGTAGGAGTAACCAGTGGAAAGAAGAGGAACTAGGCGGCAGGAGGAAATAAAATTAGACAACAAATAACCAGGACGATCACCTTAAAGAGCTAAACATTCATAAAGAAGATGCAATATTTCAGTAATGGTTTTTTTTTTTATTTATTTTAAAGATTGGCATAATTTAAACCGGCATAGACAACTCTATTCTTGAGATGCCTTGTCTAGGTTCTATCCCACATGATAAAATATTACATCCATAAAACTTATGAGAGCCGCGAACTAGGTAACTTATGCAGGATATTGTCCTAAACTCTACAACATCACAGAAAAATATGGATCATTTGTATAGATTATTATATAAATGTTAAATATTTCTGAAGAAACTTGTATTATAATTTATAGCCTAAGACAAATAGTAGCTAGCTATAACTGATGAAAGTTCCTCACTGGCCTACACACTACACCATTAAACAGTTTTACCAACGGAATACTTTCGTTGGTGACAGGAATGAACTCCATCGGTGAAATAATTATCAACGGACTAATCGACGGAACACGTCCGTCGGTATAATAGTCGTCGGTAAATCCCCTTTCCATCGCTAATTCTGTCGCAAATAAAAAAAACAACCCATCGATTACCGGTTGTAAAAAAAATAATTAGGAATATAACATACTTTGAACATAAAAACACAACCGGAAATAGTATTAGTTTCAAAAATTATATTCCTCTCAATTTAATTACCGACGGATTATCCGTAATTGTGTGGCAACTCTCTGTGTAATACTGACGGATATTATCCGTCGGTAAATCCGTCTGTATGTTATCACCGACGGATAATATCCATCGGTAATAATGGCATGGCTAGTAATTGTTTGGCAACTCTCTGTGTAATATCCGTCGGTAAAGCCGTCGGTATATATTTAAAAAATATATAAAAAATAATTTATTAATAGTAAAACTCTAATAAACAAATAAAATTGGATTAAACATTAAAAATATAAAAATAATTTTAAATAATATTCATCCAAATATTCATTACAAATTTAATGTGTTTAAAAAACAAAATTAAACTAGAATAACGGCGGAGCAAGAGGAGGAAGAGGCTGATTGTTCCCGGAACTGTACGGCCAAAAAGGAGCTGCACAAGTATCATCACCCATTTTTGATCTCATCTCCATGACTATTTGACGGAGCTCATCATAATTCGTCGAGAGTTGTTAATATTGTTGTTTCAAGGCAATGAACTCCTCAGACTAGGTGCTCGATACTAATGGAGAGTTCCCAACGATTGAGACATTACGAGACGAACGCAAGTTTTCAACCGTAGTGTTGGAGAGCCCATAGACCTGATTTTTATCGGGTCCACCAGACGATCCCACCTCCATCCACAAATCTAGATCGAAATCTGGATGGGTCGAAGGATTGTCCCCATATCTCTCCCTCAACCGGCTATTATAGGTCTCCTGAAATTTTTTAAAAAAATCATCATTCAAGATGCAATTCAAGAAAATAATAACTTACAAAATAAAACGAATGAACGAACATACCACGAAGTGCTGAGCACGGTTGTCCACAAACTGCTGCACCCCCTTTTGACGGTCTTGACTCTGTACATGCATCTCTACAAACAGCTTCATTGGACTCGGCTCACGTCTAAGAGACGCAGCTTGTAAGGAAAAAATAGGTTGAAAGTTAAATATATTATAAGGAACGATAAATTAATTAATGATATATTTCACTAAAATTAATCTTACCATCTGTTTTGCATGTGCATTGAATGGGACGGATCCACCAGTGTGCGTCGTCACCGAACCAGTGTGAGAACCGCTCTGAGGTCACGTGCTCAATATATGTTGTCCATAATTTCCCCCGAGATGAATGGCGGTTTGAATTCCCGCCAAACCGCCACCTCATTCCATCCTTCAAGACCGTTATCTCTCGCGTTTCTTTTTGATTTTTTTTTGGTTTCATACCAAAAATCACGCAACCTACTTCCATAGTAACAAATTAGAATTTAAAACATAAAATTATATAAAAAAAAATAAATATTATTTTCGATGTTACTTAGTTGCCGCGTGATTCTCCCATACCCTCCTCACAACATTGTTGTTTGCCCTATCCCACTCAAATTTGTTCTGTGTATATAAATAATTCATATAAAATAAAGATATTACAAGATATAAAATTATAAAAATTATTTATTAAAAATAAGCTGAAAATTAAAAATTAAGACCGACCTGAAATCGCTTAAACCATGCATCGATATTAGGTTTCCACTCAGGATGTTTGGAAACCTGGCTCCATTGAAACAGTGGAATCTCCATCGACGATTTAAATGCCAATGTTATAGCCCTTGCAGCCTCAATGTTTATGAACCTGAAATTAAATAAAAGTAATAATATTAATTAGTTATTCATAAATTATGTTATATATATATATATATATATATATATATATATATAAAGTAAAACCTAAACAAACTTACATTGAGAGGTCTTTCTTCCATTGTGCCTGGTACTTGTGGGTGAATTGACCCCGCTGTGAATGCACACCGCTTCTGCGCTGTGAAACCGCGCTAGAAGAGGCAGCATCACAAGTTGGCGTAGATTCCTTGCCGTGATCAGCACCTAAGGATACGTCCTCCTCGCTATTAGAAGAACTAGCTGCAACCGTCTTCTGACGACGTGCTGTAGATTTCATTCTATGCATCTACACAAATTTATACGAATAATTACATAATTAACTTCGATTATTTAAAAAAAATTGACAGAGTCTCCCCTATACTGAAGGGTCTTATACTAGAGGGTCCCAAGTTATCGACAAAATCATATTACACTTTCAATTTTATTTCACATCCCGATCCAATCATCCTGGATCTCAACCCAACTCATCATCATCATCATCAACACAAAACATCTTATTCAATAACATCATATAACGAAATTCAAGTAAAAGAATCAATTTCAACTAATTAAATTTAATTCTATATTTCAATTAACATTTAAAACATAAATTCAACAATAACAATTATAGCAATACAAATATAATATCCTAAATTAAGATAAACTAATTAAATGTAATTCTATATATAAATTAACATTTAAAACATAAATTCAACAATAACAATTATAGCAATACAAACAATAATATCCTAAATTAAGATAAACTAATTAAATGTAATTCTATATATAAATTAATATTTTTAACATAAATTCAACAATAACAATTATAGCAATACAAACAATAATATCATAAAATTAATAAATAAAATGAAAAAACTAAAAAACACTATACAAAACAACCTAAACACAAAACAAACAATACACAAAACTAAAAAACACTATATCAATTCAAAATAAATTTGGGAATAAAAAATGCTTACCTTAATAATGTGTTGAATTTAAGATTTTATCTACAAACAATACACAAAACGAAGAACACCAAAAAAAATAATCATGATTAAATTAAAAAAATACAAAGATAAAAAAAAAGAATACATACCTTTTAAAACTACCACCAAAATAAGAAAATCTCTTCAAAAAGGCAAATGCAACTAGAAAGGAGAAGAAAAATGGAGAAGAAGAGAATAGTGAGCCGAGAGAAAAAAAAATGAACCAAATGGGGGGAAGGGGGTGTTTTATATGAAAATTTTTCCGATGGAATTACTGACGGACATTAATTGTTGTCGGTGGCATTAAATTCCGTCGTTAATTCCGTCGGCAATTAATTGATATGCGCACCAAAAAATTTCAAAAATCCCGCTAGACTTTTCGATCCGTCGGTATGTTTGCATGACGAACACGTGTCTGACATGCGTGCGCTTCAGGATGTGGGTATTCCGTTAGTAAGTTCGTCGGTAATATACGTTGGTAACACCGTCGAAAATTCCATCGGTGATTATGGCACACTTCCGTAATTTTTTTCAACTCTCTGTGAAATACTAACAGGTTATAGTCCGTCGGTAAAGCTGTCGATGATTGTGGCACACTCCCGTAATTTTTTTCAACTCTCTGTGAAATACCGACAAGTTATATTCCGTCAGTGAAACCGTAAATTTTTCTTATTTTTTTTGTGTAACCGTGTCACAAAATCTTGATTACAATCTTACAGCACACGCAGCACAATAATAAGAGCTGGCCATTAAAGAAGAATAAATATTTCATGTTCCAAATTCTTACATTATAAAAATAAGGCTTTAGAACATGTTTAGTTAGTCATAATTTTCATCTTCGTCCTCAATTGAATTGTTATCATCAGCTTCATCGCACTCTTCAATTTCGTTATCATCTTCTTCAACAACATTCTTTTGTACACTAGTAGAGCTCAGAACAACATTCAACTCCTCTGCATCAACATCAATAAGACTATTGTTGAAAACACAAAAATTTGAATTTTCTTCTAAGTCAATCGAAGGAGCAACTCGGTATGGTTCAACCAACTCACTAGCTTGAAAGACTTCATCTATCACACTTGTGTCTTCGTTCTCATCCTGAACAACCTCGACACGACCCTTAGGTTTTGTTTTTAAAACGGATAACCAATCAACTCTTGATTGGTCCTTTCTAAAGGAAGGGGTGTATGTGTAATAAACTTGCTGGCATTGCTTTGCGAAAACAAAGACGTCGTTTACCTTACGATATTTAGCTTTTGAGTTGATTTCAACAAGACTATAGTGAGGATCTACTCTGATTCCTTTGTCAGTTGTGTCATATCAATAGCATTTGAATAAAAAACACTATATTTTGCTCGCTATGATATTGCAGTTCGATGACCTCTTCCAATCTACCGTAGTAGTCAACTTCAAACTCACTAGAAGTCGATCTCTTAATATAAACACCGCTGTTGTATGTCTTTCTTCCATGCCCGTATTCTTCGGTATGAAAGACATATCCATTGACAAAATATCCGTTATAGCACTTGCCTTTTCTTTCAGGGCCCAGGCTTAGTAGAGACAGTGAAATAGAAGCATTACCTCCCATTTGATAAACCTTGTAAATTAAATACAACAATAATCAATAAACGGATATTATGTAAAATTGACATACAATTAATTACATTGCAAGAGATAATGAGTTTGTGATAGGACTTACATGTGTTCTAAACCATGTGGCAAATTGTTTATCTTGTAATTGAAAGATCTGGGATTCGGTCAGCTGTGAGTTATTGGACAGTAAGTATCCTCGATGTTGCCTGCAAGGTTGTTCTAAATTATATGAGTTTATGGTATATATCACAAAACATAAATAATACACCCTTGACAAAGTTTAAGTCAAACATCTACTTACTTAATAAAAGGTCTTAGCTTATCACAGTTAAATAGGACATAATTGTGTGCTTGTCTGAACTTTATTTCAGACAAATATCTTCCCCTCATGGCATTTTTAGGTGGGGGTCGTCCAGGATTGAAGAATATTGACAAGTTCCCACTTGAAGGCACTTCACCACCATCATCATGCCGTGGAACATGGTTGATCCTCGTTCTCAATTGAGGTTCGAAATAGTATGAGATAAATATTGAGATCTCCTCAACAATATAGGCCTCACATATTGACGCCTCAACATGCGCCTTGTTCTTAACCTTTT
>Ga0325410_1006007_pt1 | contig 13356 bp, 7 predicted proteins | sample PopdelMetagenome_16_FD_206182 | JGI IMG/M metagenome (GOLD analysis project Ga0325410, IMG submission 206182) | Populus deltoides microbial communities from Bellville, Georgia, United States - Xylem-PdIQD-R3 | ecosystem: Host-associated > Plants > Phyllosphere > Stem > Wood/Secondary xylem... | reverse complement strand
TTTTTTTTTTAATCTAGCTTAACTCACAGATACAAATGTTTTACAGTATTTATGGATTTATTTTATGTTGAGATTTATGTATTGGGTTTCTTTTTGAGTTTTGTAATGATTACATATTTCGAGTTTGAGTATTTATATTTCATGCTGAGCTGTTTTATAAAATTATGACTTTAGATAAGTATTTTCTGTGGCTTAGCATGGCGGAACGTCTCCTAGTGTCCCGTTTGCATTGTCAGTCATGGACTTGGAAATCGAGCTGTGGCATCGTAAGTTCCATCGAGGTATTAGCCATAAATATCATCCATTACACCCTTCGGTTTATAGTGCCGTTACACTTAATTGTAATTATTTATTTTTTTACATTCTTAATTACAGATATCTCACTTATTGCATTGCATTTAGAGGCAATTAATGACATCAATTATATTTTTAAGCATCTCCGTTTGATTGGCACCTTTATGTTTCGGATGCTGATATGCCATCCCACATATAAACACTTAGCAAACCAGTTCCTGCAATCTCTCACATACCCTTGAAGTCTCCACACCAACTCTGGAAATTCTAACCTGAGAGATTTACCAAGCAAATAAAAGTTGAAGCATGAGATACCTATACATGCAATATTCACTAGCAGTAAATTTGGGTTGAAATTAAATATGGTGAGCGAGATAAGTTGCATCGATCAATAATCACCTGGGCATGAATTGTATGGAAAACCTTGTCTCCAACAGTTGCATAGCTAGCACTGATAACTTCAGCTCCTTCGTCACTAAGAACATTGATAACTTCATAAAACATGAAGTTCTTGTTCAACCCACTAATCAACACCACTTCTATGGTTGACCCAAAATCTCTTAGTTCAACCACTGGCAATCTCAAGCCAATCATCATACTAGTCATGGCACTGCTGCTTGTTCGAGTTGTTGTGATCGCTTGTTCTTCTTTTACCCTCTTCAGTCCCTCTACTCTTTCTCTCAGTTGCTTTATGTAGCAGGCAGCAAGCTCAATTTGATCTTGTTGTGATAGCATGTCCTGATGTATGTCACAAAAAACAAAACAAAAAGTTAGGTTGTCAAAATTATTGTTCACAGTATACAACTGAACTAGTACGTTCAAGAATTGATTCAACATAAACATACAAATTATAATTACTTAACAAAATACCCAAAAAATGTTGGAATCAAAACTTAGCATACAGCCGATTTCTACACCATGTAAAATATTATATATATATATATATTGTAGCTGAATCTAGATTAAACATCTTGGTAAAAATCTACACTGGTTTATGGGTACTGCATCGATCGATTAACATGTTGACATGCATAAAAAGGAATAACCACGAAAAAAATTCTTCTTTCAGTTTAGAAACTTACACAGATGTCTAAAGTAATCCAATATTCTAATTTGAGGTTTCACCAAGAATTTTGAAAAACATCTTCATGCCTAAATTATCCAATGACGTTGTAGATAATTAATGCAGAAAGAGGCATTGCGTGGTTTGCTTTTGAGGAAGAGAGAAGATGCCTTCTTAATTTGTTGGGATTATTTGATTACGGGAAAAAGGTATTGGTATCAATCAGTCAAGATCACTTGCTAACAGCTAGCCACTAGCTAGGAGGAACATTGGCGTGCGCTTCCTTTTCTAAGCTTCAATTCAATGTCCAATCCTCGATTGAATGTTCCCCTGATTATGCTATTAAAACATATGCAAATAAATTATTGACAGCAGAGATTTCTTTTCGTTTCTTTTTGTGAAGCAGTATTTACTACTATATTTCGTAAGGACAAATTGATAACAGTACACAAGAGAACACGACCACAGAAAGCCTTTCAAATTTATGCTAGCACAGAAAACACAGCAATTATTGTACCATCTATTTATTGGCAAGATAAGCATTGATATACTTTGAATTTCCATCCCAAAATGTAAGCTATAGAACGTGAGGCCCTCAGCTTCTTATCTGCATTTTTTTTTGCTATTGTTGAATGAAATATATATTTTCAAAAATTAATTAGACTATATATATATATATTTAATTAATTATCGTTTGGTGTTAGGGTTTTAGCAACGAATCTCTTCTATTATTATTTATTACTACCCTTACCTGCAAATGCATTTGTAAATATGTTAATTAATATTCCACATGCATCTTTTAACACTTTCAATTTTTTTTTTTTAAATTTGGAGAAGAAGGAAGAAAATAATATGATTTCATGTGTATTTCTATCATACCTAACTTCTTCACAAACCAAAAATGCCTTGGAGGGTTTGAGAAGATGATGAGGAATTAGAGAAGCAAGCTTGAAGCATAAATCTTTTAACATTTTAATTTTTTTTTTTAAAATTTGGAGAAGAAGGAAGAAAATAATATGATTTCATGTGTATTTCTATCATACCTAACTTCTTCACAAACCAAAAATACCTTGGAGGGTTTGAAAAGATGAGGAGGGAGTAGAGAAGCAAGCTTCAAGCATAAATCTTTCATGTGAATCCTCCGATTTCTCTCCACTGTTTTTCTGTCAAGCCTGGATGACTCACTATTTCTCTTCTTCATCTTAACTCTCAAAACAAACAAGAAAAAGAAGATGAAATCCTTTCCTTAATTTGTTTTATACTAACAAAACATTGACCAGCCAATTCTTGGAAACAAAGATTGGAAAATGGAAGGAAATAGATGGGCTGTAAAGGACTAGCTTGGGATTCAAAGGGTAAGGAGTGATACACAGGTGAATGCACCAAATATACACAGGTGCATGCACCAAATATATAGAGAGTGAGAAGGATGAGACTCCTTCGTTCACATTGCAAGTGAATATTGAATGAAAAGCTTTAATTCTTAAATGATAGATAAGGAAAACGTCATCAGTTGTTAAATGTCAAAGGAACAGAGAGCTGGCCCCAAGAAAGATAGAGATGGAATATAAGGACAATTATGGAGATTAGAATCTAATTAGTACTGTTTTTGTCTTTGATCAACATGGCGTGCATTTAGCTGATGACACGTAGCCTCTCCGACCAAATACTTTAGCCTTCACGGGCCACTAATTGTACCTTAGACGCCCTAATTAGTGGTTAATAGTTAAATGACCACAATTTACTGTAAGTCGGATTTTTTTGGAAAAATATAAATCAATATATAAGTTTTTTAAGTGTTTTTTTTAATAAATTATAAATGAAAAAAAAACTATGCATGCATTTAATTAAATACATCAAAAATCATCTACGTCAATAAATATAAAAAAAAAAGTGTTAATGTGTCTATTCAACTCACCTTACTGCAGGGCGAATAACTTTTTCTAACGCAAAAAAATTAATGTTTAGATGTTATTAACATTTTTTTAGAATCGAGTAAAAAAATATAACTATAAATCTAAAATTCAATATTTACATATAATAAAATATAGCAAATATCATATGCGTTAGCAAGAACATATAAAATCTGAAGCTATTTTTTAATGTAGCATAAGAATGGAACAATATTGCTACTATTATAGCGAAACATCATTTCTTTAGTCTTTGTTGAATAATTTCTCAAAAACAAAATGTAAAGAAAAAAAATTACAAAAGAATAAGGATAAGAACAAAAAAAATATTATAAATAGGCCAAGTGTAGAGTGATAAATATTTCAAGTGTAAAAAATAAAAAAATAAAATATTTTTTTCTAAAAAAAGGTGTAAGGAAAAAAAAGTAGATACAAAAAAAAATTACAAAAAAATGATGATAAGAGAAAAATTGGTGATATATAGGCCAAGTGTAAAATGATAAAAATATCGAGTATAAAGAGGAAAAAAATATAAGAAAAAATGAGGATTATAAAAGCAATTTAATCTTGGAATTATAGAAGATGATCCTTAATAATCAATAGAAAAAAAAAACACCTAAATAAAGCTGAAAGGCATGTAAATATTCAAGGATTAATAAAGGATGAGCATGTTGCACAATGATGATGATGATGCTCAAACCAAATAAAAAACACAAAGACAAGTAATTCAAGCCTAATATTGGGCGACATGACAAAATCATTTTACAAGATAAATTCTAAGATCTAAGAGGCCATCATGAAGAAAAAAAGGAATCCCTGGAAACGAGTGCTAGTGATTCTTAATCCTAAAAGCTTTTAAACAGCTTTTAAGCCTGTAAATAACATTCTTTTCATAACCAAGAGCCACAACCTCTACTACATGTGTGATAAAGTCTTTTTTAATCAAAGCATGCAATCTGGGTTCATAAGCAATGTTATCTCGTGCAAAATGAGATTTTCAAAAGATTATAATTATGCTTTACTATTTATATAAGTAAAATAAATGCTTCAAAGATTTTTTTTTCTTCTGAAACTCTCGAGTTGAAACTCGAGCTCTTTTGACTACAAAAATCATGACAAAAAAAGGTCACCTCACATTTTTATCAAGGGAAAAATCTGCATCAAAATCTAAGATTTAACCTTCATGAAACCCTATCTATATGAGTCGCTTAAATTTTTCAAATCAAATTTGCTTTAAACTTGCATCAAAAAATTTTTGCATTTGGAAATAACTTTGAAACTCCTAAGAATTTTTTGTGATATCGATCTTTTGTGAGAACCAAACATTTTATATGAAACATCATCCTTGAAAAAACCCAAGCAAACACAAAAATATAAAATACTTGGGTGTATGATCAGGCTGGGAGCAATTCAAGAAACCCAACAGGACTGATACATAACTACTTTTATAAGAAGACAAGAATAAAAAGCAAACTATTTAAATCCTCTAATGTCTTTTCAGAACTTAAGATCCAGTTTGGTCTTTCCATCTCTTATTTGTGTATGTAGATTTTTTATTTATTTTTTTGTATAAAAAAAAGGATAATTATAGGGGAACCTGAAATTAAGTTGTGATAGAAAATCTATATAAAAACTAAGTCTAATGAGCTTAATTTTATTACGGACTTAATTGGTGAAAAATTAAGGTTAGAAGTTTAATTTGGGTATAATTGAGAAGATTAAAATTTTGGAGGACTAAACTTAATTTTGAAAATTTTAATTGGATGAAATCATGGGTAAAATTGCAAAATAAAAATAAAGTTTATAGGTCAATTAAGGGCTAAATTGAAAAAATTCAAAACCAAACCAAAGACCTATCTTCAGATCAAAGTTTAAGGTTTAATTGGGGACTAAATTGAACAAATTAAAAACCAAGGGCTACTGTGAAAAATGGATCATACTTGATGGGTTTCAATTGATTTTTAGCAGGGGCATAATTGCATAAAATTAATCAGTTTTGTCCTAATTAAAGATATTTTAGCTTAAATTGAAACAATAAGGACTAATTTAAAATTTACCAAATTTCCAATTAGAAAACCCTATTTTTTAGGGTTTAAGCAAATGACATGTCACCTTTTTTAATGAAAAAACCATGTGACATATCATTTATCTCTGTTTTATTATCTCATTCTGCCAAGAAGGCTAATCGAAGTGCCACCTTCAAATGCATGAACATGGCATCTTCAACTACCTTAAGGGCTCCAACCATCACCATTCGAAAGAGAAGATTCCCCTCTACAAGATGGTGCCACCTTTTGTTTATGTTTGTAACCCCACCTACAATTAAGAAGCCCTCAACTTCTTGTTTGATTCAGTAAATTTAGAAGTGTGGCACCTAACTTTGAATCGATGCTTGGAAAGCTCCAGGCCACCAAATCAAGCATGGTTTAATCACGTATGGTTCGTTTGACTCCAATGATCTCCCATTTGCCATGATTATTTCATGCAAAGTGCACCCCCATTTAGCTATTTTTGGTCAAGTTTCATATATGAGGTGCCCAACTTTTTCTAGAAGTTCCAAAAGTTTATTAAACATCTAGAAAGAGGGAAAAAAATAATAAGAAGGGAGAATAATAGTCTCCTAATAGATCATTGGCAAAAAATGGAAACAATTCCTCATGACCTAGTTTTGAAAAAACACCTTTCAAACCCATGTATTTTTAATATCAGGTTTGTATCCTACAGTGTAATTCTACAATCCAATAATAAATGAAGTTCCTAAAAACAATATTTTTATGTTTTATGAAATAAATGAAGTTTCTTTTTGAATTTTTGAAATTCCAAAGAAAAATCAAGTATTTTTAATATCAAATTCGTATCTTACAGTATAAGTCTACAGTCTGATATTAAATGAAGTTCTTAAAAATACATACTCTTATGTTTTATGAAATGCAAGAAATTTCTTTTTAAATTTTGAAATTCTAGAGAAAAATCAGGTATTTTTAATACTAGGTCTATATTTTACAATGTATGTCTAGAATTTGATATTAGGCAAAAACTTTTGAAAAAATATGCAAGGGGCCTACATGTAATTTTAAAATTATCCCTGGAATTTTTTAAAATTTCTTAAAATTTGCAAAGGCTTGTTTGGCTAGATTCCAAAATAAAAACAAATTAAAACTAAATGAAAAGACGTATAGCATGTTTGTCAAACGCACCTTTAGGCTAAAATGAGAGGCCTTAAAAATGCTTTAAGAGCATGATTGTCAAACATGCCATAAGTAGCCAAACAAAGCCTTATGTCTTAAGGAAAAATATGGTGTGCCAAACACACTCTTATATTTGGTTGGCTTTGGCCCAGCCACATGGTTGGGCCTGTTAAGCTCAAGGCCTAAGGTCATGCATTTGGGTTAGGCTCAAGCCCACCCAACCTGAATTTTTAGGATGGCAAACGACCTCACATGCTTTTCTCTTCTTGTTTTTATGATATGGGATGGACCAAGCATTTTTTAGGACGGCAAACGACCTCACATGCTTTTCTCTTCTTATTTTATGATATGGGATGGACCAAGCCCAGCCGTACGAGCTACACTGAAACAAGGGTCTAGCCCTTTCTTCTATCATTGACCCAACCCAGTGAGTTGTAATCTCACTTTAAACAATGCAAAACATCATATAATGAACCAGAGGGGAAAAAGAAGCTTACTTGGGTGAGAGGTTCTTGTTGACTGTCTGGTGGTGGCACCTTCGAGGTTATTGGTGGCTCACAGTGGTCGTTGGAGGAGGAGAAAGGTGACTGAGTGGGCAGATGAAAAAAAATAATGGATTTTGCCCTTTTTTTCTCACAATTTTCTCTTTTATAACGATTTTAAGGCTTATAAAGGACAATTTTTTTTTGCTTAGGTTTGAGTGTAATGGCAAGTCACAAGAGTGATTATCTTTTTCTTGTATGGTGAAAGTATGAGAGAGAAAGAAGGCTTAAAAGGTCACATCATAGCTATCATTTTTTGTTGACCTCGGGTAGAGAATGAAGATAATAAGAAGTGGTCAGATGACAAGTCATTTGGTTTTTTTTTACTTGGTGTTAACCAAAACAATGCTGTTTTGAACCAAAAGACATCGTTTTGGTCAAAACATAGCCAAAACACACGTTTTCATTTAAATAAAACAACGTATTTTTGGTGTTTTGGCTTTAATCAGGTAATTAATTTTCTTTTTAATTTCAGCCTCTAATCTTTTAATTTATACAATTAGGTTTGTAATTGAATTGTGATTTTGATAATTAATTCAATTTCATCATTGAAAAACTTCAAAAACATCCCCTAATTTAAGCGTGTTTTTCAACTTGGTCATTGGTCTTGGGTATTTTTAATTTCATCCCTAATTGACATTCAAACTTTTAATTTCTTCAATTTCACCCTTTTCAATTGAATTAGGTCCCTGAATTCACACTTTTTTGCAAAAAGCTTCTTGGTTCCAAATTTCTTCCATTTGACCTTTAATTGACCCTAAAAATTTGACCTTTTTTCAATTTTGTTCTTAATTTTACCCAATTTAATTTACAAAAATGAAATCTAGTCTTCTAAAATTTCAATCTTCTCATTTAAGCCAAGCTTCCAAACTTAATTTTTCACCAATTAAGTTCCTTATAAAATTAATTTGGCCCATTAGAAATATAATTAGTCTTTGTACCTAATTAAATCTTTTAATTTAATCAAATTTAATTCTTAAACTTAATTAAACCTTTAATTATGCCCATGATTATTATGATTGAACATATAACCTTTAGAAATCAATAAAACAAAGTTCTTCACCTCTACATTATTATAAAACCAATTATTGAATTCATTGCTCTATTTATTTATTTAATAAAAAATTAGCATGAAATACTTTAGTATTTATAAATTCTTTTATAAAATGCTCTTCTAATATCCAACCTATATTACTTTCCAAGAATGGAAAACATAAAAAAAAAAAAAACCTTATTTTTCACAAAGAATTTGCTATAATACAATACAAAACCACATCATCAAGCAATGGACCTATATTGAAAGTATCCCAACAAATTTTTCTTATATGACCCTTAACTTTTCTATTTTATTTTATTATATTATATTAAAGACAATAAATTTTTTTAATTCAGTTTGATTTTAGATTTTTAGAGTAATTAGAGAGTGTTTTAAGGTTGAAAATAACTTTATAGAAGTTTATAGGGTGTTTAAGTTAAAACAAGTTAGAATTTTAGTTTTTGAAGTCTAAAACTTAAGCCCTAGTTTTTTAGTTATCGAAGGTGGTCAGAATTTGAATTGTTGTCTTCCAAGATAGATGATGTCATCTCTTTTATTAAATAAATTTTTTTTTAAAAAAAGGAAATTCATGCACGAATAAGCCTAGTCTTCCAAGTTATGCATGCCTCACCCTTTTCTTTTAGACTAGGGGTGCAAAATTTGTCCTTGCCTAAGAGCGACCTTTTTTCTTAAATGGCCCTTAACTTTTTTATTTTATTTTATTGTATATAAGAAAATTCTCTTTCCATAGATTTATTGAAAGGATATTTAAAGAATTATCCAATATTTAACGTTGGGTTAGTTGACAATTAGGCTTCTTGAATTTTTTTTATTTGCTTTCTATGGGCTTATTCTAGTTTCATAACCTAGATCCTATGTATGACAGGTTGATCAGATTGCCTCAGAATTGTTTTTCATCCTTTGTTTTTATTGATTTTTTTTCCTTTAATTATATCATTCAATATTGGTTTGGTGAGGGATTGAGCTTGGTAATTTTTCCTAATTTTCTTTCCATATGGTTATGTAATTGTCATGATCTCAGTCGTGAATTTGGTAGATTAACTCGAGTTGACTTTGATAGTTTTTTTGACTTTTTTTTAAAATTAAATGTTTTTTTAATTTCATCTTTCAATATTTTATTGATTGAGACTTCAACTTCATGATTTGTTTTGATTTTCTCTCTAAAAAGTTAACACAATCTTATTACCCGGGTCATTGATTTGGTAGGTTATCCAATGTTAGCATTGGTTGATCTAATATACACATCTTAGTATTTTAAAAAAAATATTGTCCATTATATCATCTTCTTAATATTTAAAAAAGTTTCATCCAATGTGTATCTAATTTTGAATTCATGATAAAAGAAAACCTTGCAAGAAAATGTGTTAACAACGCCTAAGCATTGTTTTTGTTAAAAAAATAATTTGATGACCCACAACATAACACGGGTCAATGATCTAGTTTGAATTAAAAATATATAGTGCTACATTGATTATGTTAAGCTGCAAAGTCCGAGTAAATTTAATATGTTATCGTCTTAATATAAAAAAATAAGGTCATATTAAATGTTTTTTAAAGTCATCCGAGTGGTCTTGGGATTTACCAGGTCGACTAGGTCATATCGAGACAACTTCTACACAGTTTAATTTTAAACTCGAGTTAGTTAACAAGTCAAGTTATAAGGTTTTAAAGTTTACCCGTTATACTTGGTTATAAATTTTCCTGTTGCAAATAGCCTTCGAGGTTAAAACCTTAGGTGAGATTATAAGAGGTAAATTCTAAATACTACTAAGAGAAGTAATTTTTAGTCTAGGTTTAGAAACATGGTCTAGGTCAAAAACGGAAACAAAAGTATTTATTATAGACAACTAGTTTACAGGCCGAACTATATTGTAGGTCGAATAAAAAATATTTACTGTAACATAAAATATCGAGGTAGTAGAGAACTATTTAGTATTATTATTAAACCCAGCCCAACAATAAACCTTGAAACCTCCTTATTCGACTTCTTGGTTAGTCCGATTTTAAAATTAAATAATGCAGAAGTTAGTTTGACATGATTTAATTAACTCGGTTAGTTCAAAGATAACCTTGTTTTTTGTAATAAAAAAAATGAAGAATTAAATTAAGAATAAACCTTGTAGGAATATAAATAAAAAGATAAAATAAAAGGAAAATTAATGGAGGGAAATAGGAAAAAAAAATTGACTGAATTGAAAAAAGAAAGAAAAAAAAGTTTTTCAAGTTCTTTAGATGTATCAGGAACACGTAGGTGTTCCCGTTGCAATGTAGTTGTCAATTAATGACAATTAAAGCTACTTGGTGATAGTTATTGATGCAAGCAACATCCTTGTTGCTTCCGATTGGCCAAAGTTAGATTTCTAGATGCTTTATTCAAACTTAGATTTCTAGATGCTCTATTCACACTTGTAATTCAAGAAAGAAAAGAAGAAGAAAAAGTAGGTTAGGCCCCCACTTATGTTTCAGCTTTTAGAACTGTTGAATCATAGAAACTGTCCCGTGGTTAATGACGGAGCCAAAGTTTCTTAGATGAGGGGGTAAATTACTAACAAATATTATAAAACTTTTTAATATGATTTTTCTTTGAACTTAATTGAGTTACATGATTTGAAGTTTTGAATGATTCTTCATCCTCAAGGGATTTACGCTTGAAATACTTGTCTAGTGACATATTAATTTAATTGATGAACGTACGGATTTTTTTTATTATCATTAATGTTTACATAATAATTAACATAACTACACAATAATTCGCTGTTAAACAAAAGTCAGTTGAGTTACACAATAATTCTAAATCTTCCATATGAAATTCATAGCAAAATACACATCAATTCATTAAAACTCATTTCTATTCATATCTATATATGCATTTAATAAGTATGTTGATTATACTTAATCATTTCTATACATATAAATTATCTCTAGACACAATTTTTTTTTTATAAACTCACTAAGTCAAATACGTGAAACAAGTTTTAATACTATACTCTAATTTCAAATAAGAGAAAATACCGAGATAGAAAAAGTGTAGCTTATGGGATTTAAACTCATGCCCTCTCCTAACTCCAAACATCTCATTAACAATTAATTACAAACAAATTTGTGATATAAAATGACAATCAATATATGTACATTATAAATTAAGAGACCTCAATTAAATAATTAATTCATGATTATAGTGAATTAAGAGACCTCAGTTAAATAATTGCAATAATCCACTTTGTCAGTACAAGATATGTCAAGAATAGCGGTTTTGCATGAACATTAATTTATTCATTTATAATAAGAAAAGAAACATTTAATTGATTAAATTAGTAAATTCAGACATTTATTTTGAACACATTCATATCAAAACCCCTAAATTATCATAAACCCTAATATTTTTAATAAATAATTATAAAAGAATAAAACTAAAATTAAACAATAAAATAAATAGAAAAGATGAAAGAAATTAACATAAAACATAAAGCAAAAGAAATTACTTGCTTATCTGGATTTGAAGAGAAATTTATATAAGAGAAAGAGACAGGCAACCGAGGCTCGAAAGAAAATATATCTCTTTATTTATAAGAAAAAATTTGGGTGTGTGTGTATATATATATATATGTCAATAATAACTTTTCACTTTTCTTTCCCTGTATTAAACCCTCACCAAAACTATTATATTAATATCCTAATATAAAAACTATTAAAATAATAATTAAGGGGGCATTTGCTCCTTTTTGTCCTCATGTGGCTCCGCCACTGCCCGTGGTCCACTGGTTGTGTGGTCCTGCTCGTTGAATTGAAACACTGTTGCATATTTGATCAACGAATTTAAACATAAGACACATCGAAAATTAGTATGATAATTCAAATCTTGAGTATGACAATTAGTATTAACATTTCTTTCTTGTTTTTTTTTTAAAACATTTCTTTCTTTAATTATGACAATTCAAATCTGGAGTAAAGTTCATGTTTTTCATTTCTCTTGTATTAAAACTATTTTTTTCATTCAAACTACATATTTTAACATCTAAATTGAAAGAACTCGATTTTCTATTATGAAACAGACCCCTTTTCGGTATTGCGTTCTCACTGGAGGTTGGACTAAATTTTAAAAAATATTGTTTAAAATTAATTTTTTTATGTTTTTTTATCATTTTAATACGTTGATATCAAAAATAATTTTTTAAATAAAAAATATTATTTTAATGCATTTTCAAATGAAAAACATTTTGAAAAATAATTATTACTATACTTCTAAAGACATTCTGAATATGACCAATCTATTTGTAGTGGGGTTCCGACCTTATATCTATATCTATATTTATATCCATATCTATATCTATATCTATATCGACACAAAAAAAAAGCCTATTTGTAGTGTGGTTTTGACTTTATATCTATATCTATATGGACACACACAAGACAATCTATTTCTAGTTTGTATAGTGTGGTTCCAAGCTTATATTTATATCTATATCTACACACACAAAACAACCTATTTATAGTATGGTTCCGACCTTATATCTATATCTATATCTACATCCCCACACACATACACACAAAACTGCCTAATTAGTGTGGTTCCGGAACATGCATCTTATTAGCTATAAAGTCGTGTGATGTTCATCCAATTGCATATGTCCTGTATCTCATTTTCTAGCGGGTGTGATCTACATTTTGTATTCCAGCAGTTGCAAGCTAGCCGAGGAGATGGAATGAAGACATTTCTGTCTACTCTGTGGGGTACTTTGCTTTTAAATCACTGAGAAAAAGGGGGGGAAAGAGAGCCTAAATCATCACATTTTAACCCCACTAGGAGAAGCCAGCTATTTGAGGCAATCAATAAGAGCTTTCGAGAATAAAATAAGATAAAAAAATACTTTAAAAAATAATTAGTATTACGCTTCTAAATACTTTTTAAAACCTAAAACTTAAAATAACCGGAATCCAAATTTTATGGTAAAACATTAATTTAAATTAATCTGACTACATATTTGGCACCCTGAATGCTCAACGAAATGTACACTCTATAGGGTACAAGACAGCCATCTCCGCATGACCTTGCATGCCCAAGACTTCAGACGATTGACCACTGTGACCACGTTTCAAGCATGCAAAGCGGTCAGAATATGTAAAACGAAAAAGAAAAAAAGAAAAAACCACCAATCTTGTCACGTGTTCCAGAAGGCACGTTACTGCAGTGACCAACGGAATTGCTCCATGTGGCTAGATGGTTCACTATTCCTCACTGGCTTTAATTGCTCTTGTTTGCCGCAAAATTGACCTTAGAATCTTTTTATTATTATTATTATTA
>Ga0325410_1006003_pt1 | contig 13360 bp, 7 predicted proteins | sample PopdelMetagenome_16_FD_206182 | JGI IMG/M metagenome (GOLD analysis project Ga0325410, IMG submission 206182) | Populus deltoides microbial communities from Bellville, Georgia, United States - Xylem-PdIQD-R3 | ecosystem: Host-associated > Plants > Phyllosphere > Stem > Wood/Secondary xylem... | reverse complement strand
ACATATATAGTCTAATGATTTTAATTTGATTAATATAAAATACTGGAAGAGAGCTAGCTGTCCCTGTATATTATTGGCTAGAACCTTTTGTTAATGGGTTGGAAAATTTACATCAACTATTATAAATTTTAATCATTCTGCTCAAGTAAAGATCGAGCTCTAGCAGGACATTTCTCTATAAAGTCTTCGCAGCAATAAGGTAGAATATTTTCTTGCTTAGATCACGTCACATGTCGGTATTGAAAAGGAAAGAAAACGGTACAGAAAGAAGAAATTAAGCTTCCATTTAAATAAATATATAGTTTAGAAATTTGAATTTAGGAGAAATCTTAGAGTACTCTAAAAGTTATTACCAACACCGAGAGAGAGAGAGAGAAAACAAATTAGCCTAGGTTAAAATATTTTTATTTTTTATAGGTTTGGATATGATTTTTTTTTTAATTTTATTTTCTTATCGTTCTCTTTTTTCTAAATGAGAATGTAAAACAAGAATTGATAATTAATTTTGCAATGCTCTAGAACTTTTGCAGAATTTAGCATTTGGGGATTTAATTGAAGCTTTTGCCCAATCAATGCGGAGACTATAGGTAACTTTATGTATACGATAAATTCTTTTTTTCAAAGAGATGATATGAAAAAATTCAAAGAAATGATTTAATTAATTATTATCCAACTTAATCATACTCTACTTTGAGTCAAATCAAAAATTAATTTTTAACTAAAAATACAATAAAATATACAAGTGTTGTTAATTTTTTTAATTAAAAAAATTATTTGTGAACTCAGAATTTGATAGGTGTGTTTAATAAAATAAATCAATAATTTTAGGCTGCCGTAAATATTAAAAAAAGATGGCGATAACCAAAGATTAAATCAAAAAGCTGAGATATAAACACATATTAAAAGACCTGATCTTGTACCGCAAGGCGCCATTCGATTCTTTTATTCAATTATATTTTAATTTTTTAAAGAAAAGAAATAATTTTAATTTTATTGAAATAAATTAATTTAGAAAATTATAAGAGCAAGTTTAAATAGAAAAAAAATATTTTATGATTATTTTAACACAAATGTATTAAAAAATATAAGAATAATACACAGTTCGCGCATTGATGCAACAAACATTTTGGCTGTGTTATTAAATTTGGTTTGGCTTAGCGGGTCTACGTGGAGACCCTTTGATGTAGCCCCTTGCCAGACCCGACTTTAACATTAAATCAAGTTGTAGTTGACATGATGTGACCTGGTTGACATGGTGAGACCAATTATCACACGGTTTGACTTAAAAAAATAATTCAAGATGGCATCGTTTGAATTTAAAAAAATATATTGAGAAGATAGTGTTTTGGATCGATATGAGTTAACTCGTCAAATTCATTATCCAAGTCATAAATTTTGTTATGTTTAATGACTTTGTTTTTTAGAATTTATTTTTATTTAATTAAATGATAAAAAAAACATAAGCAAGAAAACAACCAAAAAATATTTAAGAAAAAAAAAATCATAAAGGATTGTATAGAAATAGTGGTTGCTAATATTGTAAGAAATGCTAAAATATTATTCGAAAACAAAGTAAAAATTAAACAACATTTAATAAAATATTATAACAAATATATTTTAAATTAATTTATGGTAATGAATTTCAATTAAAACTGCAGACTTGTCGGGTCGGCCCCTTGCCCAACCCTATTTCAAATTAAATTCGTTTGAAATTGATCTGATGTAACCCATTCAACATGGCAGATCCAAACACTGCCTAATCAACCTGGTTAAAATCTTATTTGACTTTAAACAATATTTTCAAGATGATGTCTTTATATTTGTTTTTCAAATATTGGCACTACAATGTTTCGTATTGACCTGGATTAACCCATCTATCCGTGACTTGAGTCATGAACTCGGTTAGGTTTAATGACTTTAATTTTTGAAATTTTTTTATTTAATCATACGATAATAAAAATAGACATGCACATGAAAGTGTCAGAATAAAACATTAAAAACATCATGAAGAACTATACAAAAAGAATAGTTGTTACTGCTATAAAAAAGAATGCTATAATCTTATAAAAAAATTAAAAATTAAATGGTATTTAATAAATTAATATCCTAAATTTATTTTTAATTAGTTTTATTTTGAATGAAATTCAATTAAAATTGCAGGAACAAATAAAAAAAATGAAAGCCAAAAGAGGCTAGACACTTAGGCTTGGATGGGCCAATATGCGTATGGTCTATAAAAAGAAGGCTAGACTTGCACAAGCTTGCAATGCAATGTTACGCCTATATGCTTTACTCTCCCTTTTTTTTTTTGAATTGGTGGATGACGCATCATTTGTTGGTGTGACTCTGGCCATCTTAGGTCGTTGGAAAGCCAACATAAATCGATTCAGATAATTGTTTTTTCACCTGAAAATACCTTATAAACCTCAATAAACTTGTATCTAACCTCAAACTAACCTTTGATTGGTCAAAAAACCAAGAAATCACCTTAATTAAAAAAAAAAAATCCTAATCTCCAATCTATTTTTCTTTTTTGACAAGATGAAGGGTAAAAAAATCTCAATGGAACTCCTGTTGTTAAATGGAACCCATTTATACCAAGAATGATTTTGTTTTTGCTAGAATGTGTTCAACCAACCACTTTCTCTCCTCACCTCTATTTTTTAATGACTCTCTCTTAGCTCCCAAACATAAGGACTAAAATGTGAATAAAATGAAGTTTTGAACCAAAACATAAAATGTTAAAATTAAAAGGACCAAAAGATAAGTCAACAAAGAATAAGTGAATAAAAGTGCAATTTTTTTTTTATTCTAGAAAAGCCATGCTATTTTTTTTTCATTTCTATTCATGATTCCATTATTGGAAACTCTCTCAATAACCCCTATCTCGGCTTGCTTAGAACCTTGACCTCCCATTTTGTTCTCTTAAGTGAGGGTGCTTTGCGTGTAAGAATCTTAACTTTCTTTCTTTGAGATTTCCTGCTTTTCAATTCTAGATCATACAGTTCACTCAGATAAGTAATGAGGGTAATGAAATTAGTAAAAGATGGCCTAATGTTTGAGTTAATACTTGTTAACCGATCTATACTGGAAGTCTTCTACTGTTTTTTCCGGCCTATCTTATTCAATTCTCCACTATTGTAGCCTTTTTTTTGGTCTAGCCCATCTCCCTCAATAAAGCAAGCGACTTATGACATATCTACATCTCTACAAGCAGCTGTAGCCACCTCATCATAGTCATAAAGCACTATGGCCAAGTGGTTACCAGTATGGTACATAAGCTCACTAGATAAAGCTGCATATCTGTATAATTCTATAATTTCTGGAAACAAGTACAAAAGTGGTATGACTGGCTTGAAGCTTATACTGTTAATATGATTTTGGCTGCCCAACGCATAATTAAAATTGGATTAAAACTCAATATTTTATCTTGTAGCCTTGGGGGTTGATGTTGCAAAATCAATTTTTGGAAAACCTTTTTCTTCATCATTATCAAAGAACACGAATTCTGTGTAGAGTGAGACATCCATAAATTGTTTTACTGCTGTGAGGGAAGGGATGAACTCACCCTCTATCTCTTTCAATATGACCTCAACTTGTATTCCATCAAGCTTAAGAATAACTTGGTCATACAAAGGTTCCGACTTTATGGTGCTAATAAGAACTATAATACCAGAAGTAGATCCCTGGCTAACACATATTGTGTCATAGATAACAATATTGCACAAGCCTTCTAACAGAATATCAAAGCAGTTTCTATTCCAACCTTCCATTGGTAAACCAAAGATGGTTATCCAAGCAAATCTATCATAAACTTTAATCCTTCCTTCCCACTGCCTGAGGTTACTGAATGGTGATTTCAAAAAAGACCCCTTATTCTCTTATTCTTTCTTCAAAGCTATTGGTCCATAAAGGTAATAATCGTTTGACTGCCCCTTAAAAATCTAAAGCTCACAGCTTTATTAGCTAATTTTAAGATCGTTGCCTTTAGAGTTGCTACATCTACATTTGACAAAATATTTCTTACAAAGCTCTGATATAACCATTCCTTATCCTCATACGTGGAGTCATACTATACCATTCTCCTTTTCTTAGTGGCTATTTAGGATTTTGTGGTTGTGAGTACCTCAGTAAAGGATCTATCATCTCTCAACAAGAACTTAGGATTATGAGATGTGACAGGCTTATGTATGGGTTTTAGAGCCAGAGAAAAAGGTTTGAAAGGATGGTGTTTAGCTAGATTCACCCTCATCTTATAGGTGTCAAACCAGATGTTACTGGCTTCGTCACAAAGATCAGAAACATATAAAGGGGCTATGATGCCACAAAACTAAAGCGTCTTCCATAAATAGTTTTTCTCTTGGATACAAAGAGTTTGGTAACTTGGCCAAACTTAAGGAATGCCTTTTTCAAATCTTGATATTCCACCCATGAAGGAAATCTCTTGAAGAACAACTTATCATGGTTTGGATCGATGGGGGTGGCGGTAAAAGGTGTAGGCCCAGGGTTTTTAAAGGTAGATGCAGAGGATGTAACAAGAGGAGCGAGAGGGTTGTATGTATAGATAACAGGGTGATCTGAAGATTTGGAAAGAGATAAGGTTGTTGTGGGGGTGGTGGTTTCTGAAAAGTGTTTAGGGGTCATCTTACTTCCTTTTGGAATGCTCCCCTATAGTGTTCATTGTTGCCTTATTGGAATCCTAATAGGCTTGCAATAGCTGGAATGGAATTTGCATCCTAGATCAACCTATATAAAGATTGATCTATTGAGTTGTTTAATTGTTTTAATGATGGTATAAGAATTCAATTATGTATTTCTTTCACCTAAACCCTTTTTTTAAGCAAGTGACTTAACTCATAGTGTTTTTTTATAAATAAAATTAAGAGTAGTTCAAAATTTAAATTAAATATTTAGAAAAACATATTTACACAAATAGTGATTTGTTATATTTTTATTTTATGTTTTGAAACTAATTTTTATTTCTTATTCAATTTTAATCAACAAACAACTTCATAATTGTTCAATTAGGTTGATTAGGTATGTTTGAGCGGGTTGGTCTAAGTCTAGTATGTATAAATATCCCCTTAACTATGAATCGTTTAAATTTACACTCTTTGAATTTTTTAAAATTTTTATTACAAAACAAGCTTAACTTTTCATCTTGTATATACTCACACATTGTGGATTTTCATAATAAAATGATCATTTTGCCATTCTCAAACAAAATCCATTAACTTGCTTTATAGGTATTATGGTCTTTTTCTCATGGTTTATTGATCATTGTCAAATTGATTGGGGACAAATTGGTCTTCATATCTTTTTTTTTCATAGTAAAATAACTTATTTAGCCTTAAACAAAAATATATAAAACTTCCTTCTAGAGCTTTTAGTATTTTTCATATTCTAAGCCAAATAAAACCACTTAATTACCCCTTGGATTCATAAAAAATTTAAACGGACATCTATGGGCTTTTTCATCTTTTCCATAAGTGTTTTTTTTGTTATAATCATGTTGATTGGGGGGATTTGATCAGATATAAAATATTATTTTAACAAAAAGATGGTTGACAAGTACAAGGCACGTGTTAGTAGGTAGGTGTCGTTCGTGCCTTTAGGGTTGCATATACGGCCTCCCACCAATCAAAACCGTTTAACCATCATGTCATTTGAAGGGTAGAATGGCACCACATCTAATGGGGTGGCGCGTGTGGCTATATGAATTATAATTTGGCAATAATGAAAGTTTTTTTTCTCTTTTTTTTTTCTCTCCTCATCTCGGGATTCGTATTGGTCTCACTAAAATAAAAGGTTGTCCTCCCATTTGTTTTTATTTTAATTGTGGTCCTTATTCTTTTTATTTTTTTTATTTGTTTTTAATCCATTTTCATTATTTTTTTCAATATCATCCATTACCATTTGGTTTCATTTGATTTTTATATTAAATATGATCCTTATTATTTTTTATTGCTATTTCTTTTTTTTCCTTTTTATATATTATTTTCTTAATTGAATTTGTTTTTCAATTTCATCCCTCATCATTTTAATTCATTTTATTTTTATGTCAAACTTGGTCCTTATTTTTTTTCGTTTTGCTTTGGATCCTTTTTTGAAATTGTTTTTTTTTTTAATTTCATTCCTCAACATTAGATTAGTTGAGATTTGGGCTTCATAGTTTTTCTTTAGTGTGGTGATCCTGGTCTTATGACCCGAGTAATAATGGGTATGAAATGTTAACCCGAATTGATATTGATTTCTTTTTTTTTCTTGTTTATTAACATCACTTTTTTTTTTAAAATTCATCCTTTAATATTGGGTTTATTAAAAATTAAACTTCTTTATTTATTTGCTTTCTATAAGGATAACTTATCTTCACAACCCGAATCGTTGATTTGTCATGTTCACTTGAATTGGGTTGGGCTTTTCAATCACTTTGTTTTTGTTTTTGTGTCAACTTTTTTTCTCATTTTTTTTATGTTGCTTTGGATATGCTTTTTAGATTGATTTTCTTTTTCCAATCTTATTATTCAATATTAGATTGTCAAGAATTGGACTTTGTGATTTGTTTTGATCCAGTGATCTCAGTCTCATGACCCACATCATGGGTATGAAATGTTAGTTTGAATTGCCTTTGGCTTTTTTTTACACTAATTATTTTTCGATTTTATCCTTCAACACTAAGTTAATTTATAGAAGATTCAACTTTTTTTCATTTTTTGCATTTTGCTTATTATGAGGATAGTTCGGCCTCATGATTCATGTTGTGGGTTTGTCATTCCAACTTAGATTGACTTAGGGATTTTACATCATTTTATTTTTATGTCAAATTTAATCTTTATTTTTTTAATTGATTTTTTTTGTTTTGGATCCTTTTTTAAAATTAATTTTTTTAATTTCATCATTTAACTTTGAATTATTGAGACTTAGGTTTCATAATTTTTTTCTATGTGGTGATTTTGGTCTCATGACCGAGGTTAAAGGTACAAAATGTTAACCTGGATTGAGATTGGTACATTTACTGTCACTACTTTTTTTATATAAAATAATTAAATTATATCATCTTACTGGACCTATTACTCAAGTAACAAAATTCTTTTTATGTTTTAAAACACACTAGCAGTGCTCAAACATTATTTTTTTAAGTTACAAAAAAAAAAATCAATTCAACTTGCGGCGAAGCATGACCCACCTATCTAACAACTAATCTATAAGGTGTTTGGATTTTCATCCCTTCTATTAAGTTCTATACAGATGAACCGCAAGTAATTGGAACATCTAGTGATCTCACTATGTGTTTTCTATGTAGAGAACCATCTTTTAATCCATATACAGTCTTCAATATCCTAGAACTTTTGGTACGAAGAAATGATTCCCAGTTCAAGTGGTAGTCAGAAACTATACTAGTTGAAGCATCCAATAATCTACTGTCATTTTTAGTAAGAGTAGTTTGATTAATTCAAGGAACAACAAAGGCACAGGCCCTGGTTCCCCACCCACAAAAGCCTAAGCGGATTTACTAGGAAAGGTGTTATTGTTTGATTCTCTATGATTTGCAAATTAGATTAATCATGATGGGATGGCTTAGCATGGTGCTATCTCAAGTGAGAAGCCACTTTCATTGTCCCATTAATAATGAACAATTTAATAGATGCAGACAATCATGGTGGGATAATTGGCTGGGTATACCAGAATGTTTTTATATATATGCTCATTAACTATTAGTTAAAGGAAGGCTAATGATCAGTGGCAGCTATGTTTAATTGATAATGTTCTTCCTTTTTCTTATTGGCGCATATAATGATGAAGTTATTGTGCTGTACCAACCCTTCACTTGGTTAACTGAGAACATAATTAACGTAATTTGCTGTGGAATCACTTCAATTTTTCAAAGGGGAATGCCTCTAGACTCATGAAATTAATTTCGCTTGGATCTTAGACATCGCACCAAACTAAAATTGAACATATTCATATGAATTGCGATGTGCAATTATGTTTGAATATATAATTAGTTATCTAGCTTCTTGGTGTAAGTGAAGCATTTAATTCAAAAATTTAAGCCGTGTGCTTTTGAAAAGGAGGAAAACGATATGTATTGAAATAGGAATATTTTCTGGTCAAGAAGTATGAAAGGAGGATAATGTACATTGTGATTTTACATAATCTCCCTAGGAACTCTACGAGAAGCTAAAAACTTATCAAACAACAATAAATAGAAAACAAAAATAAGAACTGATATTACATGATTGATTTTTTATTTTCTATCCATCAAAACTCTTGAATTTTGAATATAATCCGTCTATCGACGGATTCAAGGAGGCCAATGTCATCAATCGATTGATCTTCCAATATGTTATCATCGTCAACGGAAATATTCAAATCCAGGGATATGCAAGGGGTTGTGTCCTCCATTAATGCAGCACCGGCACCAGCATTGTCTTCTTCTTCATAAGACCCATCTGTTCTCTGCTTGATTGGAGGAGAGCAGGCTCTAGATCTTGAGATGAAGCTTTCACAGCTCAAAATGATGATAGCATCACTAAGGCCAACTTCTTGACCATTGGAATTGGTTATTCTTCCACTTTCAATAGCTCTTTTGAAACCAATTTGAGAGCAATAATCTGCTTGCTCAACGTCTTCCACTAAGAAAACTCTACGTGGATTGTTTGATGCTGCCTCAGAAAATCTCTCGATATAGCTGCAACTTTGTTCATCTCTTGATCTTTTATTTCTACAATCTTCGGTCGAGTCTGCTCTTGTAGAAGAAAAACTGCTTAAAGAAATTGAAATGAAGCTGTCATGGGAGCCAAAAACTAGCCTGGCCAATTCTTTAGCTATCTTCTCTTTAGCTTCCACATCAACTCCTTGAAAGAACAACCAAGTTTCCTCTTTGGACTCACTGCTTTTCACCTTCCCCTTTCTTCTTATCATGCCAGACCGGCATTGCAAGATAGTGCTTGCTATTTCAGGGATTATATCTCTCTGCCATGGCACTTTTTTCTCCAATGCAATGGATAGGATCTTCAAGTTCTCAGCATTTAGCTCCTTGAACTTGTGGAGATACACCACTTCCATGACATCACTTGATGAAGTTGAGTTTGGAGTAGAATTAGGATTTGATGAAAATGTTAATTGTTTGGTATGATCTTTATGTTCTGGAATGTACATTCTCAAACTTGGTTCATTAATGCTACACTTGTTGAGAATCCCTGTACCAAGCCAGAAAGGGTGGTCCCTCAATGACTGCTTGGGTTCAACAATGGGCCACTCATTGTGGGTTTGTTGAAAAATAGGGTATTGCTGGTCATATGAAGTAGAAGAAGAAGGTGATACAGAAGAAAATGTGAGGGTTTTCTCAGAAAAGTAGTGTTGTCGGTGGATTGAACTGCAAAATGAGTTCCATTTTCTGCAAAGATCTTTGATTGACATAGAGTTCTGGAAGAGAGAAACCGAGAAATTAGAGAACAGTAATCGCTCAAGACGTAAGCTTCGAGCTTCTGACTACATGAATACAATTTTGAATTATTGAAGAATAAAATGCGATTAACTAGTTATAATTACCTGATTATCACTATTTTGTAAGTTTTTCTCATTTTTGCATTTTTGAAGCCATGCAGGAAGGCCAGAAGTTGTGGAATCACTGTCACAGGTGCTAGTTGGTAAGCTTCGAGCTTCTGACTCAAACTTGGCTGAACAATCAGCACAGCAAGTGAGCTGTTTATCTTCCCCACCTTCATGTATAATCCAGCTGCTAGACCCATTTCCAGCTTTGTTGCTCGTGGACTGACATCGTAGATCACTGAAAAATAAAAAAAGAAGGTAAATGAGGATGTTATTGGACTTTGTTGATCATTTATAGAAAAAGGTAAATGATGAAGTTGATGAAGCTACAATTGATATTTTTCACTGCTTTGAAACTCCTTGGATTTTTAAAAGTGCAACTTGTATGGTGCCCATTAATAAAAGCTAAAAGACCAAAAAAAAAAAAGCCTATGTACCTCTCCTTCCTTTCTCCTTGCCAAAGAATAAAGTGGTGATTTTTTGACATTTTAGCATATTATAAATCACATTAAAACTCTGTGTATATAGCTTTTCTTTCCCCTAACTTGAATTTGAGTTTCCAAAAGAGAAGGAAAATGGAGTAGGAACTTCATTTCTTTTCACTGGTCCGACATCTATTTCTTTTTTCTTTTCTAAAAGCAGTTTGAAAAAGAAAACTCATTTACTTAGTTCAGAAGAAATTCAAATAATAGAAAGCAAGAATATAGACCCCGATAATGCATACAATTACATGCAACTTTAGCAACTGTTTACCTGTCACTGATGAGACTCAAGCGCAAGCTGCCTGCAGGAATTGTAAGTGGATGGAGGCCCAAAACAGTACCTCCTGATGGATGGCCTGATTTACACTTCATGTAAGTTTGGAAAGTGGCAATCCCCATAAGCCAAAATCTTCCATTAATATTCTCTCCAATTCCACAAGCTAATTTGCCAAGCTCTATGATCATGTATTCCATTGGACAGAAAAAGCACCTTCCTTGCTCACTTGATGAACTACTAGCCCTGTTCTCAATAGCCCATTTGAGATCTCCCAAATTCAAAACAACTCCTTTGCCCTTGTAGCTTCTCACATGGATTTTAAGCTCTTCGAGTTTATGTTCTACCTCTACCCTAGAGGAATGGCCAAAAGAAGAAACTGGGATTGTTAAAAACTTCACTTCCCTCAAAGCCTCAGGAACATCTCCCTTTTGAATCTTATCAATGACTCCTTTCACCACAACTTCTATACTGGCCAGGGACTCTCCAACAATAACAAAACTTCTCCTCCTTTTGTTCACTAAATTCTCTATGACACACATCACATCTTCGTTTTTAATTGGATCTAAAACTGTTGCTTTTGCTCCAACTTGACTTGAAGTTGGAGACTGTGAAAGGACCAAACCATTGCTTTCCTTGGACTTGCTACTCACAGAAGGAGCGCTTTGTGAACATATTTCTAAAGAAACAGCTTGCTCAACATTGCTTTTCACTTGAGTACTAGAGAAACCAGCTTCTCTCATGACTCTACTAACACTAGGATCGTCTAAAATGGATATTATGAGCTGCTCTAACTCTATTTTCACTGCAAGGAGTGGCTGCTGCTGGTTTTCAATAGAGCCACGCCGTTGGTGAGCCTGAGCGCGCTTAAAAGCTGCTACCAAGGCATTAGAGATTGAAGGGAACTGCTGAGAGTGAGTACCTAATATGGGGCTTGAAGTTGAAGCTGGGAGCCGATTAAGCGCGACGTTGAAGCAAAGCTCTAGGGCTTTGCACTGAAGAGGATGAGAGTGTGACTGAAGGCAAGCTGTTCTAAATAGGCCAGTGGAGGCAGAAAGCATGGTGTTAGCAACATGGAGAGGAGTGACTTGGGCATGGCCTCGCCTTCTAGCAAGGGTTACTGCCTGTTTAATAACACTTGCTGCGTCTGCCGTCAGAGCTTGTTGCACTGTACAACCTCCTGCTCTCATCTTCTATCCCAGGTTCTTGTTATGATCCACAAATAAAATATGAAACCGAAAGAAGTTTAAGAATAGAGTGAGATCAAGAAAGGTTTATTGGCCAGGGATTCTAGTATCATCTGCTTTGTATGATCCGAGCTAATTCTTGAGGAAAAACTCATCCATTAAGAAGGAAAGAGATATATTTGAATGGTTTGTGCAGGTTTAAGAGTTCTTTTTTCTTTTAGGGTTTGACAGAGAGGGTGTGATCATATATATTTGCATCTATTTCTAGTATGCAAGTAATTAATTCCTATGGAAGATGTTGGTCGACTAGCTGGAGAGATATAGAGGGGGAGTGTGTGAAATATATGGAAATTGAGGTATGCTTTTCTTGTAGGCGAGGTAAAATTTAGGGTCCAAAGTCGATTTTGTAGTGGAAAGTGGAATGCATGTGCTGACAAGCAGGACAAATGCACCAGTATCAAAGGCAACTCAGCTTTTGCCCTATGTACACCTCTCTCTCTCTTTCTCTAGATCTCTCAAATTTGATAAAGATATGGTTTCGCTAAGTGGGTCTCTCTCTTTTATGCAACCATTAAATAACAAATTAGTCAAGCTATTAACCAAAAATCAACAGCCATATACCACCCGTAGCCAACAAATTAATCTCACCTTTGAGCACATATATTATAGTAACTCATTTAGCCATATGATGAAAGCAACAGATCAATAAATGAAAGCCTACATTATAGTACTTAGTGCCCTTTCTGCTATTTAATATAGGAGGGTAAGTTAAAAGACAATCTCATCCCTATCTATCATTTCTTTATTTTCCTTTTCTTTTTCCATGGCAACTGTTAGAGTATATACAATATATAAATAACTTAGATAGGGTGCTAGTGCTTTCCCGCGGACCAGATAAAAATATTTATTTTCAACCAGAGAAAATTTGTAAATATTGTTAGCATGGTTTTTAAATCAAGAAAAAGTTTAGTTCTGAACTAAAAATATGATGTGTTTGATAAAAATAAAAATAAAAACTACATGTACTAGCAAATGTTAAAAAAAGCTTTAACGCTATCCAACTATTGCGTCGAAAAGTTAAGAAAAATATGTATATTAAAATATTTAATCTTTATGATGCGAGCCACTTTTGAATTTTGTTTTTAACCATGCAACAACAAAGCTTTTCATTTTAAGAAAAGCAATAATATAAACTACAATGAAAAATAATTTTGCGGTATAATTTCTCCTTTCTTCATTAATATATTTATCTTAAACAATCAAAGTAAGATGTCAGATTCAATGGGAGAACCATTTGCTAGTTCCCAAATAGGGGTTTTGTTCCTTATTGTAATGGGACATACATCTTTTATAAAAGGGTATGCAATATGGTTTCAAAAACATAATATAACTCAAACTAATCAAACAACAAGATTTGTATTTTATGTAATGCAACAAAATCATAATTTCTTTTTTGTATTTCTAATCTTCTTTTTGAAAATTTCTGAAGAACCAAGATCTTTTTTCAGAGTATTGATTACTACATAAATCATTAACAAAATATCTTTTATTAACATGTGCATATTAAAAAAATATAAGAACACACCACTCATGCATTATCATAGGGGATTTTTTGTAATCCTTTTTCAAAGACATGCAAAGGAAAGAAAAATGAATAAAGTTTAATAAAAAATCATAAAGAGTTGTAAAGAAAGAGTGCTTGTTGATATAGTCATAAAAATATTTTAATAAATTCAAATTAAAAATGAAACAAAGCAAAGGCCTTTACTTTAAGGCCCATATACTATTTTTAAGTTGCTGGCCCAATAACTAAAGCCTATTTGTTAGTCCATTAATTTAGCCCAAAAACCTTAATACACATA
>Ga0325410_1005999_pt1 | contig 13365 bp, 11 predicted proteins | sample PopdelMetagenome_16_FD_206182 | JGI IMG/M metagenome (GOLD analysis project Ga0325410, IMG submission 206182) | Populus deltoides microbial communities from Bellville, Georgia, United States - Xylem-PdIQD-R3 | ecosystem: Host-associated > Plants > Phyllosphere > Stem > Wood/Secondary xylem... | reverse complement strand
TTGTAGTTATTGAGGCATAAAACACCTGCCACTTCGAGTTAATCCATTAATCTTGGTCTGAAATATAGAAGCAGGACTCTCAATATTAGGAAAATTTATATAATTATGAGGCAATGCATTGTAGTTCTCATTATAGGTAATGGAAGGCCTTGTCAAAACGAGCTTTGATGGACAACTCTCGGTATGTTGAAGCCTACACATCTCTGCTTTCTTTTCTTAGAAACTTATCATGCCTAGAACATCATCCTTTTTCCTCCATCTCTATTTATAATAGACCACAAGTCATCATTTGTATCACTTTTTGGTGAAACTCTTCATATTCATTGATGTTATGTCTCATTGCTTCGTAAAACATACAAAAGTTATTGCTCTTTCTTGAACTTGATTCATTTTCTAGGGAAATACTCAATTTGTACTAATATGTCATACAACCTATCCATGGTTACCCTTAAAACCTTCTCTTTCTGTCTTCCAAACTCCACACCATTTACCCCCACTACTGGAAGCATGATTAAGTAGGAGGTTGGAATTGATGTTGGAGGTATCTTCAAAGGTTATCCATCCTACTTTAAATCACTACAAGAGCTTCCTCTTGAATGCTGAGCAAGTATCAATATTATGGTCAAGGTTTCCGGCATGATACTCACAAGTTAGGTCTGGTTTGTACCAATTTGGGAAGAGAGGCTTTAGTGGTGGAAATAGAAGAGGGATCATATGACATATGCTTAGCAGTTTTGCATACATTTCTCTTAAGGGTATAGGTAGAGGCAATAGTTGCTCTTGGTTTCTTTGGTAGGCTCTCCTTGGATTGTTTTTTGCTTGGTTTTCTAGTGGGTTAGTGGGCTGGTTTACCGAAAGAGACTTAGTAAAGTTAATATTGGATATTTGAGAAGTTGAGGTCTGGTAGCTTTGGGTTTGGTAATTCTTCTTACCTTTACACCCTCCTTCAACATTGCTCACTTCAACATTCTTTTTCTTACCAGTAAACCATTTTTTTTTGGTAGGTTCTGATATTCTATCATATCTTATCATTTATTCTATTCTCTTAGCAATAATAACAACATCATAAAAATATTGAACGGAGCTACCCATCAGATGCTTATAATATGGGGACTCGAAGTATTGGCGAATAGAGTCACCGTTTATTTCTCTAAAAAAGGTGGTTGTACATGCATTGCCTTGTTTTTTTCACTTATGAGTGTACTCCATTATAGTTTCCTTATTGCTCTTCTCCATCACTGTTGTTACTCAATTTTTGACCCACCTTTTTGATAAAATTTTCGAAAAAATCCAAAAATAGCGAAAAACAACAAAAATTCAAAAAATACATTTTTAAATATATTTGCATCGTTTTTAGCATTTTCAGCATCGTCTCAAAAGAATTTAAATTTTTAATGATCTTTGGAACGCATTCGACTTTTAACGCGTTATATTTAAAATCACCGATTTTTCTCATTCGAGTCGATGTTGATAAGAAAAATCCAAAAATATAAGAAAAATTAAATTTATAAAAAAGAAAGAAGTTGAGGGACCAAGTTTGGAAACTTAGCAATATTTTTGCCTATAAATAGAAGTTTCCAACACATACACAAGGAGAGTTAATTTTACACATTTAAAAAAAACACAAGAAAACCCTAAACATAAACCTATCTCTTTCAAAAACCAAAGCCGCCGCCCCCCCGGTTTGGAATTTTTCTCCTCCACACCGTAACCCCATCTTCTTCTCCCTAAGCCAACCGCAGCAACCCTTTTCCTCTAGTCTTCTCTCCCAGAAAAAACCAAACCCGAGCCCCTCCATTCATCAACACAGACCTGCCCAAGGCCATTTCCCAATCACTGCTAGACCGAGACCCATCTCTCCTTCTCCCCTCAGCTAACAAGCCGCTCTCCCTCTCCAGCCGCCACCAACCCTCTCTCTCCTTGCACCCAGACTTTCCTTCATCCTTCTTCTCATTGCCTCCAAAACGCAGGTTGCTCCTCTCCCTTTCTCAGTAGGCCACAAGACAGCTCCTAACTCTCCATCCCAGCCGTTCCTTTCCATCACCAACCGACCCACAAACCCGCTGACCACAAGCCACGTCCCTCTGCCTCTGTAATCCGGCCAGATTTTCTTTCTCTCACCCAAACAACCCATAGACCCACGGTCTTCACCGTCAACCATATCAGCGCCTTCTTCATCCAGCACCGGCCAGACCCGACAGAAGCCTAGTCGTCGACGACCCCTTGGTCTTGCCGTCACCTGAAACAAAGAAGATTGGGAAAGAAAAAGAAAAGAACAGATCTACAGAGAGGGAAGCAGATCCAAAACGGAGAAGAAGAGAGAAAAAAAGATTGAAAACAAAGAAAAAAAATTAAAATCAACTGCATGTGGTGTTTTTGGTTGTTTTGCAGGTCACCGCTGGCGTAGGGAGACAGAGAAGAGGAAGACATTCCCAATCCACCGGTTTTGCCACCTTCATCGGCGGCGGCGCGTGAACCCATGTGCCGCCAGGATCTTTTTAGGGTGGTTTTGTAATTTTTAAATTGTTTAATGTAATTTTTGTTTAGTTTTTTTTTTGAATTTTTATTATTTGTAGTGTGTATGTAAAAGAAAAAGAAAAAAAGAAAAAATATAGTGAAAGTAAATGTGTCGGTTGTTTTTTTTTTGGATGTTTCTTTATGATAAAATTGCAAAGAACAAAGAAGAATTTAATATTTTGATTTGCTCACAGTTAAGAATTATGAACTTACACGTAAGTCGTATTTCTAGTATCCGATGAAAAGATAAAATTTTTAAAACTTCTTTAACATATCAAAGCAAACGAACGAAAAATTGCCAATGGACGTCGCGCGAGTGACGTACGACAATCACCATCAAGCTCGTCTAGTCTGGAGCAATGTCAATATTGAACTTGTATTGTTTCAAGAAAGCATCAACAAAATCACTCCATTTCCTGACCCTTGTGTTATCCAAGGTCATGTACCAGCTTAACACAGAACCGATCAGGCTGTCTTGAAAGAAATAGATGAGCAACTTTTCATTGCGTATGAATTTTTTCATTTTATTGCAGTAAGACCTCAAGGGCGTATTAGGGCATTCCAGTCCCGTATACTTGACAAATTTTGGCACCCTAAACTTCTTGGACACCACTACATCTGGCACTAAACATATCTCAACTGCTCTAATCGGGTCATGGAAATCAAAATCCCTCAATCTTTCATCCCTGACAGCCTATTTATCTTGTTCAAGATGATCGGAGGATTCAACCCCATGGGATCCCTCCATTGTTAGATCTATTATGGTCAGTACTTGAGCATGCATAATCGGGCAAGTCATCAAAATGCTTGTTGTTCCTTATGGCCTAGTAACAGGATTTGCCCCTAAGTTTTGGTAGTTGAGGATAACAGGAGTTATTGGTGGCGGTAACATAGTTGGTTGTTTACTGGATGTCCTTTTCATTGATTATGCTCGCAGGATTTGCTTGAGTAAGCTAGCCATCTAAGTCATATTATTCTTAATGTCTTCTAATTCCTTTTGGTAGTGGGTCTTAAGGTGAGCTCTCTCTTTGTTTTCCATCCTTTTATGAAGCCTAGTATTGTAGACTCTAGCAAGAGGACCTATATTTCAAATACCTATCATGCACATTGCATAATTCATAAATGTAAATACATATGGATGCATGATGATGTATGTTGGATATGGATTAGCTATACCCTGGGCTGATATATGGCCATCATTCCTTTATAAACGGGTAGGATTCTGATCCTTCTATAGCTATTAAGACAATTTAATATGAGTCAATGCTTAATAAAAAAAATACATTCATTACAAAGATATATTGCTTAAAAGGTTGGGTCTAAGCTTTTATATGGTCATGTAGGCTAGTTCCCTCGAATGCCCTCAGCATTTGTTCCAGGGCAGCCCATTTGTCCAGGCCATCTTCTTTTACCATCTTGTTCTTTTGAGATTCCTTCATTATAAGGTCAATGGTAGATGACATTCTTATGGGACATGCTGGTTGAGCAAATTAAGAATACATAGCCTGTTGAGACACCGCACTTGCCCCTAAATTTTGTGGATTTACGAGCATAGGTTCGGGCTTAGTTGTAAATTTTGCTTTTTCAGGTTTAGATCTCAAGGCTTGTTCGAGTAGGCTAGTAAGCCTTACAACTTCTTCTCTAAGACTTTCCATCTCTTTTCGGTGTTGGGCTTCCAACTGGGCTTTTTCTTCGTTTTTCATTTGTCTTTTTCGCAGTTGAGTGTTATAAGTGTGTTTCAATAGGAGACCTATATTTCACCTGAAGTGCGATATTATGACAGTTTATAAGTGTATGTTCAAACATGCATGAAGATGAATGCAACATATGGGGTATGGATTTGCCTTTTGGGGGGTGACATAACGATCGTTATTCTTTAGATGTGTGGTCAGATCCGAATCCGATATTCATTGCAATGCCGATAGGAGATCTCTTTAATCTTTTGTCATCGGAGCTTTCAGCCACATTCTTGGTGTCTTTTATTGTGCATCTAATATCTTTGAGTAGCGGCATCTCACCGACATCCAGTCTAGGGCAGTCTCCGTTGGTCATTTGCAAGGATTCAGACTCGAGTCCATACTTAACAATTGTTATCTTAGGAATAGCGGTCATTACGTCACCCGAAAGCACGTTTAAGCTTATCTCAGTGAATTTACGCAGGGATTAACCTAAAGGATAGGTTCTAGTCATTAAATGCATCAGGGTAGCTTTGCTATCTAGTCTCAACGGTCTTTCGCATGCTCAGTGATCGTCCTCGAAAGGTTGATATGAGATTTACAAGCAGCGTGAAGATAGAGGCCTTGAGTAATATCAGTTAGGCATATCGACCACTGTCGAGCAAACAATCATGCGAGAGTTGGATAGTTTCGCGAGCCTTAGCCAGGCTAAAGCTATTGGGGTGCCGTTACTCCTCCACTTATCTTAAAGTTGATACCACGTGTATTTAAAAATGAGATAAGTGATGCATGAAGACGTTAGATCCATATCCAATATATATGCATGATAAACATGAAAAACTATGCATGCTAAAACAGTAAAAAGAGCAAAAAATAAAACTTGATAAACACAAAATAACAACGATAAAGAAAAAAAGAGTACGACAAATATTGTTTAGCAATAAAAAGACAAATAGCAAAGCTTAGTCCTAAGAGGTCCCTAGTGGAGTCGTCATTCTGTCATACCCGAACATCGCGATGATCGATTAAAAAAATATAAATCTCTATGGAAAAAGAACATATATCTGGCATTTTGTTCTTTTAGGGGAAAATGTCTTGTTTCAAGGAGTCGCCATCTAATATTATAGTCACTAGGAACCCTAACTGGTCAATAAAGATTCTATAATACGGGGCTGGTTATGCAAAAGGAAAGATGCTATCACCCCTTAAGCATCCTACCTGAGACAGGCTGCATTGCTGGTTTTGTCTAAAATTGCTAATAATTTGTTCTCCTTTTTCTTCTTTTATTCTTCTTTTCATGTTCCTGACTCTGGCGTCAGTGAGCAATTCCTACAAATATTTCCAACTCTGGCGTTGGTAAATATCGCACAAATCCAAAAAAAGACGATATTCCTCACTCTGGCGTCAGTGAATAATTTCACAAAAAATAAATTTGAAAAAGAAATTTTCTATGCCATTTTTTTCTTGCTTAACCTTTATTATTGTTTGCCCTTATTAGATGGAAACAACAGGGACATTGCACAACAGATTTTGTGTTTAACAATGTTGGTCCACACATTGAGCATATGACTAAAAAAATACAAAACACAAAGAAAAAAAATAAAAAAAAATGTGAGGGGATCATAAATAAAACAACGAAGATCCCCAAATATTTTTAGAATTTTATAATATAAAAAAGGGGCTCGTTTGGCCAAATATTAACTAGAATGGGCATAAAAAATATAACATGGGCATAAGGGTGTGTTTTTGTCAAACACACCCTTAGCAACACAAGTTAGGCCAGCTGGGCTTAAAACCCAGGCCGGATCTTTTTTTTTTATTTTGATTTTGATTTTATTTTTTAGGCTGGGTGCAGCCCAACCGGTATGGGCTGGGCTGAACCCAGCCGGCCCAGCCTGGTTACTGGCCCAAGCCAGTGACCCGGCTGGGCAAAGCAAGCGTGAACTTGTTCATGCATGCATGGCACAGTGAGAAGGTAATTAATTACCTTCGCACAGTGCTAAATGCACTGAAGATTCAAAAAGAATGAAAAGGGAGAGGAAAGCTTACCTTGCTAGAGATTGCTCTGAAGATGAACGAGCGCGAAGGGATGGTCATTGCGCAATGACTAACCCAATATTCCCTGCCTCTGTGTGCTCTCTTCTTCTATGTTTTTCTCTCCCTCATCCCCCTTGTCTTTTTTCTTACTCTCTACTCTCCTTTGCTTTTTTTTTCTTATGTTTTTTTCTGTTTTCTGGCTTCTTCTCCTCCTTTTTTTATCCTTTGTTTTTTTTTTCCTCTTTTTTTTCCTCTTCCTCAGAGCTCTGTATTTATTGGGGACATGCCTGGTCTTCTCTTTGGATAAACACGGCTGGGAGGGACGCGTTGTGTTTCATTGGGACTCGGATACCGGCTCGATCCTTATCTCCCCGGGGCATTGATCTTCATGAGGATAGGATCAGTCTTCGTGTTTTAACAGGACTAGGATGCTGGCATTTCACCTTCTTTCTCTTCCTTACAGGTGGGTTTGCAGCACCAGAAGAAGAAGAAGAAGAAATTATGCATGGCTGAAACGGTGTTGTTTTGGACCGAAATTGACAATTTCTCAATTTGGTCCTTACAGTTTCCAGATTTTGTATTTAAACCCCTAATCTTTTCAATTTCAAATTTTAACCCCTTAACATTAAATTAAAAGTCAATGGGCCAAAATTGGGTTACGACAGTTGCCCCCTCTTTACAATGCTTACGGTGCAAAGGCATTGAAGAATTCATTTTCCTTTGAATTTGCATATTAAGTTTTGTAAAGAAAAATAAGCGTGAAAACCCTTCCTCTTTTCTTTTGATTGATTTTTTTTGTTTTTTTTAATGGTCTAATTGTTACAAGCGACCTGCCCGATAGGAAGAAGAAACGCGGAGGATTTTGCGAGTGGTCTCATTTTTCCAGGCGACCTGCCCGATAAAGAATAAAACACGAAAAGAGTTTCGCGAGTGGTCTAATTATTCCAGACGATCTGCCCAATAGGAAGAAGAAACGCGGAGGATTTCACGAGTGGTCTCATTTTTCCAGTCAACTTGCCCGATGAAAAGGGTTTCGCGAGTGGTCTAATTGTTCCAGGTGACCTGCCTGATGGTGAAAACTACAGAGAGAAATTTCATTATTTTTTTTTAGAAGTGGTCTCATTGTAATGGGTGACCTATCCAGGAAAAAGAAAGGGTCTTATTGTAATGGGTGACCTACCCATGAAAAAGAAAGGAAAGGGTCTCATTGTAATGGGTGACCTGTCCAAGTGAAAAAAAGAAAAAAAAACGTCTTAAAGGGACGTTATGATAGGGCTCAAAGGCGCACTTAAAAAGGAGGTGAGGGCTCGGAGGCGCACTCAAAAGGGGGTAGGGTTAGGAAACGCACTACCTTGGATGATCGAGGGCTCAAAGGCGCACTCGAAAGGAGGTAAGGTTAGGAAACGCACTACCTTAAATACTCGAGGGCTCAAAGGCGCACTCGAAAAGAGGTGAAGGCTCAAAGGCACACTTGAAAGGAGGTAGGGTTAGGAAACGCACTACATTGGATGATCGAGGGCTCAAAGGCACACTCGAAAAGAGGTAGGGTTAGGAAACACACTACCTTGAATGCTCGAGGGCTCAAAAGCGCACTCGAAAGGAGGTAAGGTTAGGAAACGCACTACCTTGGATGATCAAGGGCTCAAAGGCATACTCGAAAGGAGGTAGGGTTAGGAAACGCACTACCTTGGATGCTCGAGGGCTCAAAGGCGCACTTGAAAGAAGGTGACTCAAAAAGAGGTAAAGTTAGAAAACACACTACCTTAGGGATGGGAAATGAAAGGTGGTGGAAAAATACAAAGATTTTTTTTTTGCATCCTGATTCTCATGGGCGGCCTGCCCAGGTTAAAATTTCTTATAGGTGAAAAATTTTCAAAAGCAATTTCAATCTTGGCCATTTCAAGGTGGCCTTCCATTTGATGGATCCCGTCAGAGATTTCTCTTGTGAATTTTGCAAAACTCATTGTCCAATGTCTCAAAGTTTAGAGGATATGCATGCATCTTTACCTGATTTGAAATATAGACCCTAATTTCTTCTTAATCTTCTTGTTTGCTTGATTGATGAGGACTTGCTATCTCTGATTTGGGTCATCTTCGTCGTTTAGCTTCTAGCATACTCGAGTTGGCCCATGTAAGTCTCTTCCCATATTTGTTTACACAACTCAGCCCTCATGGTGCCCATTGTGACCCACTTGCTTGTTAGAGATTTTCTGTCTCGTCATATAATTTGAGAGGATCATTTATTAAACACTCGGTATCACTTGTTGAAAGGATCAAACTATCTTTTGTAAACCAAAATACCCCCTTGTCTTGTTGTAGGAAATGTTCCTCTCTTTTTTCTAGAAGGGATTGATTTTCCTTTTAAACACAATGATGTCCCCCTTATACTGGCCATTACCCCTAAGTGTGCTCTGTCAGCAACTCAAACAAATGATGATTTAAGTGACCATTCTCTTATTTCTCTCATTTTCAGTTTGGTGGAGAAATATTTATCTAGAATAAATCTTAAAGTCTTGATCTTGCATTTTAAAAATAAAAATTGTTTTGATGTAAGTTTAAAACAATTTGCTTTTGAAATCTTGCAACTCTTTGGTTTTTTCTTAGAAAAGAGATTATCTGCTCTTGTGTTTGGTGATTTTTCCTTTGGTGAAAGTATGTCACGGGGTGACTTTATGTTTTTATAGGTTTTCAAAGTGAAGGGCTCGAGAAAAAGCTCGAGGTTTTGTTTTAAAAAAATTTGTCTCTTTTTGAACGCTCATTTTATCAGCATGAATAATAATGATTAGTTTGTTCTCAATGTCATGACTCCTATGAAAAAGTACTCTTTGCATTTTGAGAGCATTGTTTATTGTTCCCGGTTGCTTGCTTGCTTAATTAGAAAGGATTTTTACAGGCACGTAATGTAGGCTGTGGTTTTTTGCTATGAAAGAAAAGGATTCATAAGGCTCAAAGAGTGTTTCAGGGTTTCCAAGACTGAGGATTACTATCAGCAGTTCGACTCTTTGTGTCAATCATCTTTTCTTTTGCTGCTCTTTTTTGATTTGCTAGGGTATACTCATTTTGTCTTGGTTAGCTCTTTCTTGTGATTTGGGCATGCCCCCTAGCATTTGAGTTTTTTGGGCTTTATTGCCTTTCTGGCTTTCTCATGGCTCTTTTTTTTTCATTAAAATTCCCACTTACCCCCAGTGTGGGTTGTGATCCTAGTCGGGATTTTTCATGAAAAAAAAATTATTCAGGCTCAAAAAGAGACCGCAATGGATATACTTTTTTAGAATGTGAAAGGAATAACAAAGATGACCTTTCCTCATTTTAAACGCAAGTAGTTAAGATTAATAAACTTTGGCCTCGTCCAATGTGACGGTTTGGTCTTTGCAAAGAGATACATTTCATGAGTCTATGAGCAATAGTTCACTACATACCATTATTTATATATTTAAAAAAAAATATGGCTCAAGAGTCATGATGTGAGGATGACAGTTCATTTTCTATTCGCGCATTTTGGTTCAGAGTTTAGTCACCTCAATGAAGGAGTTGATTAATTCATATGTCATTTTACAAGTAGAATGTCAAAAATATCAAATTATTTTTGAAATCAAAATGCAAGTTCAATTTTCAAAATTCCAATGAGGAAACAGATTTTGGTAAAAGAGATGAATTGAATCTATGAGATCACGCGAGGCTCTAAAAGTGTGTTTGTGAGTTCTTAGAGGGAATCTCTTTCAGGATATTTTGGTTATAAATCAAAGGAAGAGACACAATTGAAGGACAAACTCATTATTTCATTAAAATCCTAAAAAGGAACAAAGACCTTATACTAGCAAGGTGATACATAGAAGGCTAAACACTTAGCAATCATCGAATGGAATTTCTGGAATCTTCCAACTGTCCCTCTCCTATGAATTCCTCGACAGGGGCACCTTTCTAATAGTCAATTGAGGTCACACATAGACCAGTCTTGGCCTAATGACATTGTAGCTTCATCTTTAGGACGAGTGATCTCTAGATGTCTTTGTTTTGGTAGCTTTTTCTCTCGTTTTTGTAACCACCTTTGACATTGTGAACCTCAGTTTCTTTCTTTTCTCTAGTGAAATGTTTCTCCTCAGTCGAGTCAGCAATCCTTCCTAAATGGATAGCTTGTTCAGTCCTCTCAGCTATAGCAACCAGGTCAAAAAAATATTGTGCAGAGCTTCTAACTAGGTATTCAAAGTATAGGGCCTTGAAAGTGTTGACAAACAAATTGATTATCTTCTTTTCCAACAAAGAAAGATTAACCTGTGCGGCAGTCTCACGCCACTTTTAAGTGTATTCTCTTATGGACTCCTTGTTGTCTTTTTCCATAACTTGCAAGCTTGACCTATCAGGGCCCACATCCATATTGAACTTATTGCCCAATGAAGGTATCAACTAAGTCCTTTCACTTTTTTATCTTGGTATTGTTCAACCGCATACACCAAGTAATGGCAACGTCACTCAAACTATCTTGAAAGAAGTGAATCAACAGTTTCTCGTCATGAACCACCTCAGCCATTTTGTTGCAATATGCCTTGAGATGAGTTATAAGGCATTGAGTTCCTGTATATTTGACGAACTCTGGCACCCTAAACTTCTTAGGAATGACTACGTTAGGTACCAAACACATCTCGGTAGCTTTTATATGGTCATGTAGGCTAGTTCCCTCGAATGCCCTTAGCCTTTGTTCCAGGGCAGCCCATTTGTCCATGCCATCTTCTTTTACCATCTTATTCTTTTGAGATTCCTTCATTATAAGGTCAATGGTAGATGACATTCTTATGGGATATGCTGGTTGAGCAAATTGAGAATACATAGCCTATAGCCCCCAGATTCTGTGGATTTACGAGCATAGGTTCAGGTTGAGCTATAAATTTTACTTCTTCAGATTTAGATCTCAAGGCATGTTTGAGTAGGCTAGTAAGCCTTGCGACTTCTTCTCTAAGACTTTCCATCTATTTTTGGTGTTGGGCTTCCAACTGGGCTTTTTCTTCGTTTTCCATTTGTCTTTTTCGCAGTCGAGTGTTATAAGTGTGTTTCAATAGGGGACCTATATTTTACCTGAAGTGCGGTATTATGACAGTTTATAAGTGTATGTTCAAACATGCATGAAGATGAATGCAACATATGGGGTATGGATTTGCCTTTTGGGGGGTGACATAACGATCGCTATTCTTTAGATGTGTGGTCAGATCCGAATCCAATATTCATTGCAATGCCGATAGGAGATCTCTTTAACCTTTTGTCATCGGAGCTTTTAGCCACATTCTTGGTGTCTTTCATTGTGCATCTAATATCTTTGAGTAGCGGCATCTCACCAACATCCAGTCTAGGGTAGTCTCTGTCGGTCATTTGCAAGGATTCAGACTCGAGTCCATACTTAATAGTTGTTATCTTAGGAATAGCGGTCATTACGTCACCCGAAAGCACATTTAAGCTTATCTCAGTAAATTTACGCAGGGATTAACCTAAAGGATAGGTTCTAGTCATTAAATGCATCAGGGTAGCTTTGCTATCTAGTCTCAACAGTCTTTCGCATGCTCAGTGATCGTCCTCGAAAGGTTGATATGAGATTTACAAGCAGCGAGAAGATAGAGGCCTTGAGTAATATCAGTTAGGCATATCGACCACTGTCGAGTAAACAATCATGCGAGAGTTGGTTAGTTTCGCGAGCCTTACCTAGGTTAAAGCCATTGGGGTGCCGTTACTCCTCCACTTATCTTAAAGTTGATATCACGTGTATTTAAAAATGAGATAAGTGATGCATAAAGACCTTAGATCCATATCCAATATATATGCATGATAAACATGAAAAACTATGCATGCTAAAACAGTAAAAAGAGCAAAAAATAAAACTTGATAAACACAAAATAGCAACGATAAAGAAAAAAACGGTACGACAAATATTGTTTAGCAATAAAAAGACAAATAGCAAAGCTTAGTCCTAAGAGGTCCCCATTGGAGTCGCCATTCTGTCACACCTGGACATCGCGGTGACTGATTAAAAAAATATAAATCTCTATGGAAAAAGAACAGATATCTAGCATCTTGTTTTTTTAGGGGAAAATGTCTTGTTTTAAGGAGTCGCCACCTAGTATTATGGTTACTAGGAACCCTAACTGGTCAACAAAGATTATATAGTACGGGACTGGTTATGCAAAAGGGAAGATGTTATCATCCCTTAAGCATCCTATCTGAGGCAGGCTGCATTGCTGGTTTTGTCTAAAATTGCTAATAATTTGTTCTTCTTTTTCTTCTTTTATTTTTCTTTTCATGTTCCTGACTCTGGCATCAGTGAACAATTTCTACGAATATTTCCAACTCTGGCGTTGGTAAATATCGCATAAATCCAAAAAATATGATTTTCCTGACTCTGGCAACAGTGAATAATTTCGCAAAAAATGAATTTGAAGAAGAAATTTTCTATGCCATTTTTTTCTTGTTTAACCTTTATTATCATTTGCTCTTATTAGATGGAAATAACAGGGACATTGCACAACAGATTTTGTGTTTAACAGTGCTGGTCCACACATTGAGCATATGACTAAAAAAATACAAAACACAAAGAAAAAAAATAAAACAAAATACGAGGGGATCACAAATAAAACAACAAAGATCCCCAAATATTTTTAGAATTTTCTGATATAAAAAAGGGGCTCGTTTGGCCAAATATTAATTAGAATGGGCATAAAAATTATAACCAAGGGCATAAGGGTGTGTTTTTGCCAAACACACCCTTAGCAACACAAGTTGGGCCGGCTGGGCTTAAAGCCTAGGCCGGATCCATTTTTTTATTTTTTTATTTTATTTTTTGGGCTGGGCTGAACCCAGCCGGCCTAGCCTGGTTACTGGCCCAGGCCAGTGACCCGGCTGGGCAAAGCACGCGTGAACTTGTTCACGCGTGCATGGCACAATGCAAAGGTAATTAATTACCTTCGCACATTGCTAAATACACTGAAGATTCAAAAAGAATGAAAAGGGAGAGGAAAGCTTACCTTACTGGAGATTGCTCTGAAGATGAACGAGCGCGAAGGGATGGCCACCACGCAACGACTAACCCAATATTCCCTGCCTCCGTGTGTTCTTTTCTTCTCTGTTTTTCTCTCCCTCGTCCCCCTTGTTTTTT